>OBXM01000025.1_pt1 | contig 213377 bp, 232 predicted proteins | sample 1538141 | NCBI WGS metagenome assembly OBXM01 (sample SAMEA2580153, study PRJEB22360) | human gut metagenome | biome: human gut; feature: human-associated habitat; material: faeces | place: Denmark | collected 2008/2010 | reverse complement strand
TAATAAAGGGATGAAAAGCCTTGAAAAATAAGAGCTTAGAATTCCGAGAACTTATCAAACATAAAAGGAGGAAAAGAGAATGATAGCATTGATAGTTATATTAGTAATTGCTGCAGTATTGGTGATCTGGCTGATCAGTTCGTATAACGGGTTTATTACCCTGAGAAATAAGACAGAGGAGGCATACTCTGCGATGGATGTATCCCTGAAAAAGCGGTATGATTTAATCCCAAATTATGTGGAAACCGTTAAGGGTTATGCAAAACATGAGGCGGGGACGCTGGAAAAGGTAGTGTCAGCCAGAAATATGGCCATGGGAGCTTCAGATCCGGAAGAAAGGCTTGCCAATGAAAATGTACTTACCGGCGCGCTGCGTTCTTTATTTGCGGTCGCGGAAGCTTATCCGGATCTGAAAGCAAACCAGAATTTTATACAGCTTCAGGATCAGCTTCAGAGGATCGAAGAAGAGATCGCAGGTTCCAGAAGATATTACAACGGAGTTGTCAACAAGTACAATACCAAGGCAGAGATGTTCCCTGGAAATATTGTGGCAGGTATTTTTAAATTCACAAGAAAACCATTGTATGAGATCAGCGATGAGGCTGAGCGTGAGAATGTAAAAGTATCGTTCTAGTGCTCTGACGCAGGGAGGTCATTATGAAAAAATTATGGGGCTCCGGCTTCATCGCAGTTGTCCTGCTGGTCCTGTGTATAGGGGCAGGATCTGCACTGGAAAGCATATCAGGGCCGTCTCCGTCCAGTGTGGAGTCAGACCCTTACATGTATACAAAGCAGTTTGAGACAAAGGTTGTGGTTGGAAACGACGGTTCCTATGACATTACAGAAAAAATAAACGTGAGATTCATGGAAGACCGTCATGGCATTTACCGCTATATCCCAAGAAAAGGGACCATAGCTTCCTATGATAAAAAGGGGAAGATTCAGAAAACACCTTTCTATGCTTCTGTAAAACTGCTCCGCGCCAATGAAACTGTGGATGAGAGCAGTGAAAACGGCAGCAGGGTCTTCCGGTTTGGAGACGAAGACAAGACGGTGAGGGAAGGGATTTATAAGTTTGAATACCTTCTCACTCCAAAATTCCAGCAGAAAAGTTATGATAACATCTACTATAATATTTTTCCGACACAGTGGCAGAACCAGATTCCGGCAGGGAGCAGGTTTACCATCCAGTTTCCGAAAAAGTTTGATATGGACCGGCTGAAGTTTTACTGTGGGGAATATGGATCGACAAAAGAGGCCGGAGATATTCTGTCGCTGGAAAAAGACGAAAAAAATCTTACAGTGACAGGGACTTTGAAGAAAAGTCTTCCACTTGGTTCCGGTCTTACCTGCTTTGCAGAAATGGATGCCGGATATTTCAGCGGGAACCAGCAGCTCACTGCAGTCCCATGGATAATATTAATTCCATCGGTGATCATATTCGCAGTTGTCCTCTGTATGTTCCTTATGTTCGGCAGGGATGAAAAAATTATTCCATCGATCCAGTATCAGCCGCCGGAGGGACTTGACAGTGCCGGAGTGGGCTACATCATCGATGGAAAAGTTCAGGACAAGGAAATGCTCTCCCTGATTCTTTACTGGGCAGACAGGGGATACCTTACCATTGAAGAAAAGAAAGGGAAGCTTACCTTCCATAGAAAGTCGGATCTTGAAGCTTCGGCGCCGGCATACCAGAGGATTATGTTTGACGACTTATTCAACGGTAAGGATAATGTAAAGATTGACGATCTGAAATATAAATATGCGGATACTCTTAATGTGGCAAAAAGTAAACTCATCCGGTATTTCGGAAGAGAAAAGCATTTTAGTATTTATACATCGGCTTCAAAAGCGGCAAGAGGGATCTCAATGGTGCTTGCGGCTCTTCCTTTGGGATTATTTATGGCCGTTACAAGTGTTTATTCGTATACGGGGATGGCAAGGATCATCGTTCAGACCATTTTATGGATGTTGTTGTTCGGTGGGATGATCTTATTTACGGCCGCGGTGGACAGCTGGTATGCCAAAAGCAGGGACAGCAGGAGGCTGTGGGTATTCTGGGGTCTTGCTTTAAGTTTTCTGTCTGCGGCAGCTTACACAGGAAGCTATGTTGTAAGAGTCAGAAATGGAGAGATTTTCAGCTATATCTGGGTTCTGGCCGCAGTGCTTGTTATGACCGGCGGAATGATCCTGATGACCGGATTTATGAAAAAGAGAACCCATCAGTGTATTGAGTGGATGGGGTATTTGGCGGGACTCCGTGATTTCATTGAGACCGCGGAGCTGGACAGAATGAAAATGCTGGCAAAAGATCAGCCGCAGATGTTTTATCACATCATGCCGTATGCCTATGTATTCGGTCTTTCCGATGTGTTTGCTGAGAAATTAAAAGATCTCGGTCTGTCTGCGCCTGACTGGTATGAAACAGACCGGCAGTTTACATTTTTTGATTATTATATCTTTAACCGGTGTTTAATGGGAAGTATGGCCCATGTGACGAATACTCTTTCCGTGCCGGAACCCCCGAAAACATCATCCGGAAGCGGAGGCTTCGGAGGAGGCTCCTTTGGCGGAGGGGGATTCTCCGGGGGCGGTTTCGGCGGAGGCGGAGGCGGAAGCTGGTAGAAGAAAATGAAAGGTGGAGGAACAAGTGTATAAAAATGTTTCAAAGTTATTGATCTATGGTGATATGGAGCCTGACTCCATTCTGATGCAGCTCAGTGATATTTTCCGATGCATGGATGAGAAAAGCCAGACGAAGGAAGTTTTGACGACCAGGGTTTTCAGGCAGATCAAACGTATCCTTCAGGTGGCGACAGACTATGGATTCGATGAGAACCTCTGGCATAACTACCTGACATTTCTGCTGATCACCAATGAAAATCCATTCAGCATTACCTGTGAAAAGGTAGGCGCCAGAGAAGGAAGCGTGAATTATTTTGCGGAAAATGATTTCCGGGCATTTAAGGGGCTGTTTGACTATGACTTTTCGAAGATTGAAGAATATCTGGGAGTGGACTGCTTCAGCCGTCTTTCTGACTATAAAGCGATTGGAAAGCCGGAGCTTATGTATAACAAAAATGTCAGCGAGAAAGTCCGGGCGCTGAGCCGGGAGTTGGAGCAGACGAGCGATGAACATGAATATTTCCGGGTAGTCACAAACTTTTATAAGGCTTACGGCGTGGGAATGTTCGGACTTAATAAGGCTTTCAGGATCGAGGAAAAAGCCGGAGGGGGCATTACATTCCGCGCAATCAACAATATGGATAAGGTGACTCTGTCCGATCTGGTCGGATATGAGATCCAGAAGAAGAAGCTGGTCGATAACACGGAAGCCTTTGTCCAGGGGCGCAAGGCGAACAATGTGCTGCTGTTCGGAGACAGCGGTACCGGTAAATCTACCAGTATCAAGGCTATTGTCAATCAGTATTATGACCAGGGCCTGAGGATGATCGAGATATACAAGCATCAGTTTAAAGATTTGTCCAATGTGATCGCACAGATCAAAAACCGGAATTATCGTTTTATTATTTACATGGACGATCTGTCTTTTGAAGAGTTTGAGGTAGAATATAAATTCTTAAAGGCAGTTATTGAAGGCGGCGTGGAGACAAAGCCGGAAAATATCCTGATCTATGCTACATCCAACAGGAGGCATCTGATCAAGGAGACTTGGAGCGACCGGGATGATGTGAAGAATGAAAGCGGTATGCACAAGTCCGATACGATGGAAGAGAAATTGTCTCTGGTAAACAGGTTCGGTGTAACAATAAGCTACTCTAAGCCTACTCAGAAGGAATACTTCAACATTGTGATACAGCTTGCAAGAAAAGAAGGGATCACGATGTCGGATGAGGAACTGCAAAAAGAGGCCAATAAATGGGAATTGTCCCACGGGGGAATATCCGGAAGGACGGCACAGCAGTTTGTGAATTATCTGATGGGAATTGAAAAGAGTGAAACCTGATAGGATAGAAGAGGGGTCATGCAATGATTTTGCTGCATGGCCCCTTTTGTAGACACAGCATTTTTTAGAGAAGATGGAATTTCATACCCGTCAAGTTGTTTTTGTTTACAATGCTTCCACGCTTCCCTGCCTGGAACACCTTCTTCCGACGGTGAGAATAATACCGATGTGCCCTGTGGGAATACTTATTCAGGAAGACGGCATCGTCATCACATTAGATGATTCTCATAATCAGGCACCTCCATCTGATCTGCAATTTCTAAAAACGTGTCTACAATGTCGGGGTCAAACTGTGTGCCGCGGTTATTTTTCAGTTCCTGCAGTGCAATTTCCGGGTCCATTCCTTTTCGGTAGCACCGGGTGGCAGTCATAGCATCGTATGTATCCGCTACACTGATGATCCGGCCGATCTCAGGAATCTCTGATCCCTTCAAACCGTATGGATAGCCGGTTCCGTCATAGCGCTCGTGGTGATATAGTGTCCCTTCACAGAGTCCGGGAAGCATTTTAATATCCTTTAGGATGTGAGCACCGACAATGGTATGGTTTTTCATCATTTCATATTCTTCTGGAGTCAGTTTGTCCTGTTTTTTCAAAATAGCATCTGGAACGCCTATTTTTCCTACATCATGTAGTAATGCAATAAAATATACGTTCTCACAGTCGTCTTCCGTATACCCAAGATGCCGTGCGATCTGTTTTGAATAGTATGCAACTCTCATAGAATGTCCATTGGTATCAGGGTCCTTGGCATCAATTGTGTTGGCTAAAGCTGCCATAGTCTGAATATAGGCGGTTTCCATCTGACGGATTTTTTCATCCAGTTTCTTCTGAAGATCTCTTCGATACTCCAGCAGTTCGAGTGCCTTCTCAACTCTGCTTAAAAGCACCTCTTTTACAATTGGCTTGCCAATGATGTCATATGCTCCCATAGATATACAGTCGGCTTCTGTCTGATCACCTGTACCGGAAGTTAAAAAGATTACTGGAATTTCAGAAAGATCTGGTGTGCATTTTAAGAGGCGGAAAAATTCCCGTCTATCTACTTCAGGCATCGATAGATCAAGAAGAATCAGATCCGGTATCTGGTGCTCCATGGTTTTTAACGCAGTAGTTCCGGAAATGGCCGGAAAGACATGATAGGAATCTTTCAGGAGCATCATGACCTGGTTCAGGACAGTCTTGCTGTCATCAATGATCAATATTTTGTGCATGGGGCGTATCCTTTCATAAACAGTTATATATCAGTGTGGAGTAACGGTTCAGATCACTGTATTCAAAATTATCGTAAGCAGTTTTCAAACAGCCAAGAAGATGCTGCATTTCATGTGGATAACAATAACGGTCAAGGACGGAGATGGCCTCGGAAGCCTTCTGATAATCCATCTCATTTTTCATTTCTTTTAGCAGCTGCCGGGAGAGCGGACAGAAAACGTTTCAGCTCTTTCAGGATGCTATCGGTCTCTTTGATGAATTCATCAAAGCGTAAAGAAATCGTATTCCAGTTTTGCTGATGTCTAAAGGTCTCTAATGTTTCAGAGTTTCATAAGATAATTTTTCCGGATGTTATTCCAAGTGACCGCCTCTCTGCCTGCTATCTACTATTATAGTATAACAAGTGGAAAAGAAAAAGGTGTTATCATACGCCAATAACGAAAGGAATCACCGTAGGCAAAGGCCATGTTGTCATCAGTGCCAATCAGATTTATAAGTATAAGAAGAATCAGAGATAGAAAATGCGTTGTTTGCGTCGATGAAAGTACTGCTTATGGAATTAGAGAAAATATGGGCTGTATCCTGTTATAATCAATCTGTAATTAATCATCAGCTGAGGAAGGACAGCTGCAAATTTTTTTTCTCAAAAATGAAATAAACTCCTTTTGCAGAAGAGCCGTCCGGCAGACCGGGCGGCTCTTCTGGCAATTCAAAGTACATTTTATTTCTTATACCGATACACATCATTGGCACTCACCACAACATCTCCCGGATGCAGGGTGATATTTCTCGCTTCTAAGAGCTCCGATACCGTACATACCTGAAAGCCTTTCTTTTCAAGCTTAGGGAGTACCTTTTTCACAGCTTCCGCCGTAGGAGCATGAATGTCATGCATCAGGATGATATCTCCATCCCTGGCCTGCTTTAAAATGGCATCAGCGGTCTTATCTGCATTCAGTGTTTTCCAGTCCAGAGTATCAATACTCCACAGGATCAGCGGATCTTTGACCGTATTTTTGACGGTTCTGTTAATAGACCCGTAAGGCGGCCTTAAAAGTCCTACATCAGATCCGGTGACAGAAGCAATGGCTTCATTCATCCGTGACATCTGTTTTTTTACACCCTTTTTACCGAGCTTTGTGAGCAGAGGATGGTTCCAGGAGTGTCCGGCGACTTCATTGCCTGATTCCTCAACTTTTTTTACAAGGTCAGGATAATATTTTGCATTCTGGCCAAGCATAAAAAAGGTAGCCCTTGCATTGTTTTTATCCAGGGCTTTGAGTATTTTCTCTGTATTTTTTCTGGAAGGTCCGTCATCGAATGAAAATGCAATGAGTTTTTTCTCGGGATTGACTCGTTTGGGAAGAAAGGGGAAATCACCCAGATTAAATTGTGTAATTTCGCGGAGAATCTTCCGGCTCTTTTGAATCTCTCCATTGGCAGCCGAGGATTCCTGAAGAGAACTTGTCTCTTTACTGGTCCTGAACAGGTAGATGCCCTGAAAAACAATGATTGACAGCATTAAGATCAGCACTGCAGTTTGTCCTTTGTTTAATCCTTTTTTCATTTGTGCCTCCTATCCATACATAGTATTTCCGTTTTCCAGCAATCCTTGACAAAAGAACATGGAAAGGCAGGGTGAAATTACAAGCTATAATTTATTGTATGTGAACAGATCTGAATATATAATGAGTTTTTTTCATTGTTTTTGGGCGGAAGCTTCTGTTTGGAAGATTACATGGAACAAGAAAAATTTGTGTTATAATAAATATCATATTGTGAGAATTTTTGAATAACCCTTATTTGACGGAGTATAAAGGAGATGGTCTTTATGGACATCAAGAGAATCGGAGAGGCGGGACAGCTCAGATCGATGGATGTGGTAAACGGATTTGAGGTCCGTCCGGGGTTTTACTTACAGAACGGCGCCACAGCGATCGAAGGAGGCGTGAGTTTCACCGTACATACGAAAAACGGGACTGCATGTACATTAGTTTTATATGAAAGAAAGGCAAAGGAACCTTTCGCTGAAATACCGTTTCCGGAAAATTACCGGATCGGAAATGTTTACTCGATGATCGTTTTCGGCCTGGATATCCGGAAAATCGAATACAATTACAGAGTTGACGGACCGAAGGATTTAAAAAAGGGACTCTTGTTTGACAAGGAGCGGTATCTTTTAGACCCTTACGCAAAAGCCGTCACAGGTCAGAGCAACTGGGGAGAAAAAACCGAGTACAGCAGGGACTGCTACCGGGCCAGAGTCGTCTCCAATGACTTTGACTGGGGAAGAGCCAGGAGAAAACCTGTGGATATGCGGGACCTTATCATCTATGAGCTTCACACCAGGGGATTTACAAAACACCATACGTCAGATGTAAAACATCCGGGTACCTTTGACGGGATCAGGGAAAAGATTCCCTATCTGAAGGATCTGGGCATCAATGCTGTGGAACTGATGCCTATTTTTGAATTTGACGAGACGAGGGATACCAGGTATGTCAATGGAAAGAAACTTCTGGACTACTGGGGTTACAATCCTGTGAGTTTTTTTGCGCCGAATACAAGCTACAGCTCGGAGAAAGAATTTAACAGAGAGGGTACAGAGCTTAAATACCTGATCCGGGAACTTCATGACAATGATATCGAAGTGATCCTGGATGTGGTGTTCAACCACACGGCGGAGGGAAATGAGAATGGTCCGTTCATATCTTTTAAAGGATTTGACAATAATATATATTATATGCTTACGCCGGACGGAAAATATTATAATTTCAGCGGCTGCGGCAATACACTGAACTGTAACCACCCGGTCGTTCAGAATATGATCCTGGACTGTTTAAGGTATTGGGTGACGGATTACCGGATCGACGGATTCCGGTTTGATCTGGCATCTATTCTCGGAAGAAGTGAGGACGGTTCACCCTTAAGCAAGCCTCCGCTTTTGGAAAGGCTGGCATTTGACCCGATCCTGGGCCGTGTGAAATTAATCGCAGAGGCATGGGATGCCGCGGGTCTTTATCAGGTGGGTACGTTCCCGTCATGGAACCGGTGGTCTGAGTGGAACGGCAGATACAGGGACGATATGAGAAGATTCCTGAAAGGAGATCCGGGCCTTGTGAAAGCCGCGGCCCAGAGGATGAGCGGCTCCAGGGATATCTATGACAGGGAGAGCCGCGGCGATACAGCTTCGGTAAATTTTATTACCTGCCATGACGGATTCACTATGTGGGATCTTTATTCCTATAATGAAAAACACAATCTGGATAACGGATGGGACAATACGGACGGAGACAACAATAATAACAGCTGGAACTGCGGTGCAGAAGGGTGGACTGACCGGCAGGATGTCATAAGGCTCAGGAAAAAGCTTGTGAGAAATGCTTTTGCGGCGCTGATGACCAGCCAGGGTGTCCCGATGATGTATGCGGGGGATGAATTTTTAAATACCCAGTACGGCAATAACAATGCCTACTGTCAGGATAATGAAATCTCGTGGCTGAATTGGGATCTGCTTTTGGAAAATCATAAGATCTCTCAGTTTGTCAAAGAGATGATCCGGTTCAGAAAAAAACATCCGGTGTTAAGATCCAGAGGGAAGAATGCGCTGTGCGGACTGCCTTCGGTCAGCTTTCACGGAGAAGAGCCGTGGAAGTTTAAGGAGGATTACGAAAACCACCTTCTGGGCGTCCTGTTTGCCGGGAGAGAAAAAGATAGTGACACAGATGACATTGTTTATGTTATGATGAATATGCATTGGGAGCCGCATACCGTGAGGCTTCCGGAACTTCCACTGGATTATTTCTGGGAGATTTTTTCAGACACGGCCGACGAGCCGAAAAACGGCCGGCTGCCCGGAGGAGAGATCCGGCTGGAAGAGCGGAGTATTATCATATTAGAAGGGAACCAAATGGGACGGAAGGGAAATGTCATCTGTCTCTAAAGATAAAGTTTAAGTAAAGGAAGAGAATGTAAGATGTGGATTGCAGATCAGTGGAACGATTATGAAGTTTTAGATACTTCTTGTGGTGAAAAATTAGAAAGATGGGGAGACTATTATTTAGTACGGCCGGACCCTCAGGTTTTATGGCAGACACCAAAGAAGTTAAAGCAGTGGAAGAAGCCCAACGGACATTATCACAGGAGCAGCAAAGGCGGCGGACAGTGGGAGTTCTTTGATCTCCCGAAGACCTGGGATATCAGGTACAGGGAGCTTATATTTCATTTGCAGCCATTCAGTTTTAAACACACAGGAGTTTTTCCGGAGCAGGCGGTGAACTGGGATTGGTTTTCAGATAAGATCAGAAAGGCCGGGCGCCCTGTGAAGGTGCTGAATCTGTTTGCCTACACAGGGGGCGCGACATTAGCGGCAGCCGCAGCCGGGGCAGCCGTCACCCATGTGGACGCTTCCAAAGGCATGGTAAACTGGGCAAAGGAGAATGCCCAGGCTTGCGGCCTGAAAGACAAACCAATCCGATGGCTGGTGGACGACTGTGTGAAATTTGTAGAGAGGGAGATCCGCCGGGGGAACCACTACGATGGGATCATCATGGACCCTCCGTCATACGGCCGGGGACCGAAAGGAGAGATCTGGAAGATCGAGGAGAAGATTTTTCCGCTTGTTCAGCTTTGTACAAAGATTTTGTCGAAGAACCCCTTATTTTTTCTGATCAATTCTTATACGACCGGACTTCAGCCGGCTGTGCTTTCCTATATGCTGGGAACGGAAGTCAAATCAAAGTTCGGCGGGAAAGTGACGGCAGATGAGATCGGGCTGCCGGTTTCTTCAAATGGCCTTGTTCTGCCATGTGGAGCCTCAGGCAGATGGGAATCGGTATAGATATTTCAGAAATCTTAATTTTTGCTGAATTTTGTTGGAATACGTAAAAAACAATTGAAATTTTTCTAACTTTGTTTATAATTAAAAAGAGCGTGTATACGAATAATTGACATTTAACATAATGATAATAATAGAAAATTCGAAAGGGGAATTTTGAAACATGGCAGGTTCAGATATCGGAATTGATTTAGGTACGGCCAGTGTCCTGGTTTACGCAAAGGGCAAAGGAGTCGTTTTAAAAGAGCCATCCGTAGTGGCATTTGACAGAGATACAAACAAGATCAAGGCAATCGGGGAAGAAGCCCGTCTGATGCTGGGAAGAACACCGGGGAATATCGTGGCAGTGCGTCCGCTGCGCCAGGGTGTGATTTCTGACTATACAGTGACAGAAAAGATGTTAAGCTACTTCATCAACCGCACCGTCGGAAAGTCTATCTTTGGACGGAAGCCGCGCATCAGCGTGTGTGTGCCAAGCGGTGCCACAGAAGTAGAGAAAAAGGCAGTTGAGGATGCGACCTATCAGGCAGGTGCAAGGGAAGTATCCATTATTGAAGAACCTGTTGCGGCAGCCATCGGCGCTGGAATTGATATCGCAAAGCCATGCGGAAATATGATTGTTGACATCGGAGGAGGAACAGCCGATATCGCCGTTATTTCCCTTGGAGGCGTTGTTGTCAGCACTTCCATCAAAGTTGCCGGAGATGATTTTGATGAGGCAATCGTGCGCTACATGCGCAAAAAACATAACTTACTGATCGGTGAGCGTACTGCTGAGGACATTAAGATCAACATCGGTACAGTCTACAAACGTCCGGAAAATGCAACGATGGATGTCCGCGGAAGAAACCTTGTGACAGGACTTCCAAAGACCGTTACCGTTACATCCGAAGAGACAGAAGAGGCTTTAAGAGAGCCTGCTTACCAGATCGTAGACGCTGTTCACAATGTACTGGAGAGAACTCCGCCTGAGCTTGCGGCCGATATCTCAGACCGTGGGATCGTTCTGACCGGAGGAGGATCTCTGATTCAGGGTCTGGAAGAACTGATCGAATCTAAGACAGGAATTAACACGATGACAGCAGAAGATCCTCTGACAGCAGTTGCCATCGGAACGGGAAAATACATTGAATTTTTATCCGGAGAAGACAAAAAGGGCGAGAAATAATCACTTAGTTTTTCAGCACTTTTTTATGCCGGAAGAGGACAACCAGGGTATTTTATCCTGGTTGTTTTGTTACGCCGGGCGTTTGGATAAAGGAGGGGAGAAGCATGGGACGGATTTCCGGATATGTTGACCATGTCCGTTTTCGGAATGAAGACAATGGATATACGGTTCTGAGTCTTGATATGGACGGCGATGAGGAGACTGTGGTCGGTGTGTTCCAATTTCTGCACGAAGGCGAGTATATGGAACTGGAAGGTGAATATGTGGAGCATCCGGTACATGGACCCCAGTTTCAGATGACTTCTTATGAGGTTACTATGCCGGATGACATTCAGAGCATGGAACGGTACTTGGGTTCCGGGGCCATCAAAGGGGTTGGCCCTGCGATTGCCAAGAGGATTGTCAAAAAGTTTAAGATGGATACCTTCCGCATCATTGAGGAGGAACCGGAGAGGCTTGCAGAGGTAAAAGGAGTCACTGAAAAGAGAGCACGCAGCATTGCAGTGGAGTTTTCCGAGAAGCAGGAAATGCGTCAGGCCATGATGTTTCTGTCCGACTATGGGATTACCACCAATCTGGCGGTGAAGATTTTTAAGGAATACGGTGATAAGCTGTACGGCGTAATTCAGAATAATCCTTATCAGATGGCGGATGATATAGAAGGCGTAGGATTTAAGATCGCTGATGAGATCGCCAGACAGGTAGGCATCGGCAGCAGTTCGGATTACCGGATCATATCGGGCATTTTTTATACCCTGATGCAGGGCCTTGCGTCGGGGCACATCTATCTGCCCAAAGAAATCCTTTTAAGAAATACTTCAAGGATGCTTGAGGTGGAAGAGGAGATGATTGAACCTCATCTTTTGGACATGATGATAGAGAAAAAGATCATAATAAAGGAAGAAGAGGACCAGACAAGAATTTACGGGGCGGCCCAGTATTATCTGGAACTTAACACGGCCAGGATGCTGTGTGATCTCAATATGACTTACGATGTGTCTGTTTCCGAGGTGAGGACCATGATCGCAAAGATTGAAGACGGTCTTCAGATCACCTTTGCGGAGAAACAGAAAGAAGCCATAGAAGCCGTTGCCGAAAATGGAGTCGTGATTCTGACCGGAGGACCGGGAACGGGAAAGACAACTACGATCAACGGAATGATCCGCTACTTTGAGTCTGAAACTCTGGATATCAGACTCGTGGCCCCCACAGGGAGGGCGGCAAAGCGGATGACAGAGGCTACCGGATATGAGGCAACCACCATCCACAGGCTGTTGGAACTGAACGGGGATTCCAGCAGCGGGGACAGCATGAAGTTTGAACGAAATGCCGCTAATCCTGTTGAAACCGATGTGATCATCGTGGATGAGATGTCCATGGTGGATATTTTTCTGATGAATTCCCTTTTAAGCGCTGCGGTTCCGGGTACAAGGTTTGTGTTCGTCGGAGATGCCAACCAGCTTCCTTCCGTCGGTCCGGGAAATGTGCTGAAGGATATGATCGCTTCGGGATCTTTTAAGGTGGTGGAATTGAATCAGATCTTCCGGCAGGATGAAGCCAGTCACATTGTAAGCAATGCCCACAGGATCAATGAGGGGAAGTCTATTGAGCTCGATAACAAGAGCAGGGACTTTTTCTTCCTTGAGAGAGAGAGGCTCGGAGATATTTTAGGTGTTCTGGTATACCTGGTGAGAGATAAGCTGCCCGCTTATGTAAATGCCAAGCCGTATGATATCCAGGTGCTGACTCCTATGCGCAAGGGGGAACTGGGTGTCGATAAGCTCAACGAAGTGCTTCAGGAATATCTGAATCCTCCGGCGGAGGAAAAACAGGAGAGACAGGCAGTTTCCTGCCTGTTTCGTGAAGGCGACAAGGTCATGCAGATCAAGAACAATTACCAGATGGAGTGGGAAGTAAAGAATGAAAAAGGATTTACCGTAGAAGAAGGCAAAGGTGTATTCAATGGCGACATCGGACGGATCATAAGGATCAATGACTACACGGAGAAAGTCACGGTAGTCTTTGACGATATCAGGGCAGCGGAATACTCTTATTCCATGCTGGATGAACTGGAGCTTGCCTATGCGGTGACGATCCACAAGTCACAGGGAAGTGAGTATCCGGCAGTGGTCATGCCTCTGCTTACGGGACCGAGAGTTTTGTTTAACAGAAATCTTCTCTACACTGGAGTAACCCGTGCAAAACAGTGTATTACGATGGTGGGCCGGAAGTCAACAGTACAGCAGATGATCGAGAACGTAAATGAACAGAAGAGATATTCGACGCTTTGTCAGAGGATCAATGAACAGGAAGAACTGATGCCTTAGGTGCCTCGGTTCTTTTTGATCTTTAATACTGATATCATCCTTTTTCAGACGGCAAAGTCTGCATAAGTGCAAAGAAATATTGAGGTTCACCGGTACTGAAGTATTTGTACCACGATTCCAATGTGTCTGATTGAAAAACATCTAAATACTCAATAATGTGTTTTGTCCACAACAAAGCCCCGGTGCAGCTTGCAGTAATAAGGTTGTTTTCTGCTACTGATGGCTTGTCTATATAAAAACTTTGTCCGTTATAATCAGGAGAAACCATTTCAAGAAATCCCGGCCCGTTACTGGTATGCGGACGCTGATCTAATAGCCCAAAGTTGGCAAGCGCTGCAGTAGCCCCGCAAATTGCACATACCGCAGCACCTAAAGTAAGAAATTCACTTGCTTTCTCGATGACAGCGACATGCTTTGGGTCGTTCCATGTATCTGCTCCCGGCAAGAGCAACATACTTGTTTTACTCACAACAATATCATTAATTAAGCAATCCGGCACGATGGTCAGCCCGCCCATTGTATGGATTGGTTCCCTAGAATAGCTGACCATTTTAAGCGATACATGTTGCGCGCCCTTTTTGAAAAATCTTCCGGAATTAAGCTCCGAAATAACATGTCCCAGTTCCCAGTCGGCTAAAGTATCAAGAACATAAACATAAATTGTAAACATAAATTTCCTCCATTTTCATTGTTTCATTGATTTGTTTGCTTCATCATTGTACTATGTAATTGTTGACAGCATTATGGCCATAATCTAAATCGAAAGGCGATTATTAAATGAAAGTAGACAGACTGGTCAGTATTATTATGATACTCCTTGATAAAAAACGTATAGGCGCACAGGCGTTAGCAGATATGTTTGAAGTTTCACCACGCACAATCTACCGCGACATAGACGCTATTAACATGGCGGGGATTCCTGTTCGCGGGGCATCAGGAGTAGGCGGCGGCTTTGAAATCATGCCGGAATACAAGATTGATAAAAAGGTCTTTTCTACTGCTGACCTTTCCGCTCTTCTGATGGGGCTTTCCAGTCTTTCCAATATAGTCCGGGGTGATGAACTGGTGCATGCTCTTGCGAAAGTAAAAAGTTTTATCCCTGCCGACAGAGCGAAAGATATTGAATTAAAATTAAATCAAATATGTATAGATTTAAGTCCATGGCTGGGTAACAGCAACATACAAACATATTTAGAAATTATCAAATCAGCTTTGCAGGAAAATAAACTACTTTCGTTTGAATATATAGCCCACCGCGGAAAAAGCACCACGCGAACAGTTGAGCCGTATCAGCTTGTAATGAAAAGCAGTCATTGGTATTTACAAGGATATTGTCATAAAAGAAAAGATTTTCGTTTATTCAGACTATCTCGTATGTCAAACCTACAAATGCAAGAGGAAACTTTCGCACTTCGAGATTATCAAAAACCAATTTTAGACTTTACAGATACGTTGGAGACTTTGCAAACAGAAATCAAAATCCGAATTCATAAATCTGTGATGGATAGAGTGCTTGATTTTTGCTCTTATGAAGATTTTTCACCAGCCGGTGAAGAGCATTACATTGTCAGCTTTCCCTTCATAGAGAACGAATACTACTACGATATTCTTTTAAGTTTCGGGGATAAATGCGAGTGTTTAGAGCCATCACATATCCGCAAAGAAATGAAACGCAGAATTCATGACATAGCTGCCTTGTATCAAAACTAAGAAAAAAATTAAATAAATTTAATTAAGAGATTTATGAAAAAATCCTGTCAACAGGCGTTTCAACTGTTGGCAGGATTTTTTAATGTGTCGATATGATGTATAATGAAATGGATATATTAGGAAGACAGCATTGGAGAAGTGTTTGCAGAGCTAAAGGTCAATTTAAATGGATATGAATTCCTCGTCAGTGAAAGTTATTACAAATAACAGTATCGGGCGCAGCATGATTGAAGCGGTACAGATGATCTACGGTGACTGCCCGAATATTGCCTGCATAGGACTGAAAATTTCTTGTATCTCCGATTATGATCGAATGTGTGGAAAACTGGTGGAGACGGTCAACTGTGCAGACTGGGCTTTTTTCGCAAAGAACGGGGGAGATGGTAAGAAGGGGTGTTTCAATAATATGTTTATCAATACGGTTATGACGGACGAGGATCTGCAGTATACTTTTGACGTGGCGGATGAGGTATTTAAAATTGTTACAAAAAAATATCCTGAGATATTAATTTAGAAAATATCTGTAACTGAACATACGGATCAATGATGAAAAAAACCGGGATTTGCTCACCGGTTTTTTTGTTTTTAAGAATGGAAGCATTTTCTGAATAGAGAAATTCCTAGACTTGGCAAGTGAAAAAGTCAGGAGAATTGAACAAAAAAAGATCGAAAAAAGGTTAAAAAATTAACATAGTTACCAGAGGCTGTATACAATCACTTGAATTATTTGGATAAAATACTGTACAATTATATCTGTCATTTTTTTAACGATTTTTTAGAACAAATGTAAAAGCTTATGTTTCAAAAAAGTCTACTTCGACATTTGTTCAACGAAATTGCATTGATAAAGATTTAAGATTTTGATAGAGTTATTGCATGATAATTAATACAATCTATGGCATCATGGGATGGACATTAATACAAACAGGAGAAAACATATGAAAAAGATAGTGGATGATTGGAGATTGATTTACAAATGCTGCAGCTTATATTATGAAGATGATATGAAGCAGCAGGATATCAGCGATTACCTTGGGATTTCCAGAGCAACGGTTTCAAGAATGCTTCAGAAAGGCAAGGAAAGCGGGATCGTAAGAGTCGAAGTCATCAATCCGGTACAGTTTTCGTATGGCAAGCTGGAAAAGGCATTGGAACGGAAATATGGTTTAAAGGAAGTTGTGGTAGTGGAAAGCAGCCCGCTGGACACAAAGACAGATTCGATTTCCAGGCTGTATGAGAAGGCGGCACTGTTTCTTTCACAGTATTTTAAGGACGGGGATTACATAGGTGTTTCTATGGGATTCACCCTGCACAACGTAGCCCGCACCAACCGTGCATTTTCTAAGGAGAATCACTATATGTTTGTCCCGATCCTCGGTGGAGTAAGCCAGGGAACCGTTTCCAAAGTAGACGTGCAGGCCAACCAGATCGCAAAGGAATTTGCAAAGAAATTCGGCGGGACTTACACCCAGTTCCTTACACCTGCGGTTTTTTCTGAACGGAAGGTCATGGAGTACTTTTTGAAAGAGAAATCTGTGAACTATATCTTTGAAGACTTCAAGAAGCTGGACACTATTGTCATGGGAGTGGGTATCCCGGAAAGCGGAGGCTCCACGCTCATTCAGGCGGGTTATCTGACCAAGGAGGAGATGGATCAGTATGTTAAGCAGGGAGTTGCAGGGGACATTGCCCTTCAGTTCTTTGACAAAGAAGGGAATGCGGAACCGTTTCAGCAGTTTAATGAGAGAGTTGCAGGAATGACATTTCCTATGATCAAAAAGATCAGAAACCGTATTGCCATCGCAGGCGGAGCCAACCGGGCCGAAGCCGTAAAGGGAGCCATACGCGGAGGATATGTCAATATGCTGATCACAAATAACGAATGTGCTGAGAAGCTGTTATGAGAAAGGGGTACATTTAAAGATGCAGGGAATTTCGATGTTTTTATTAGTTATCTTTGTATTGTTTGTTGTGCAGGCTGTAGGGGGATACTTTCAGGTTAAGGATTACCGCAGAGCGGTGAGGAGAGTTCATCAGCTTGGAAACGTCGGGATCGGCCAGAAGAAGGGAAGATTTCTTTCGGGAAATATTGTGATGATCGCGTGTGACAGCAGCGGTATCATCACCGGAGGGGAAATCATGGAGGGACTGAGTTTCCTTACCAAGTTTAAACCGATCACCAAGATTCTTGACAAGGAGATGGTGGGAACGAGTATTTATGAACACCTGGATGTATTCCGGGGAATGGATAAGAAAAAAAGAAAATATTACAAAGGATATATCCGGGCACTGGAAGCTCTGGATATGCGGCTTCAGGGGGCGACCCTTTAGCATTGCTTTGGAATATATATATAGACTGACAAGACTGCAAAAAGAAGACTGACTGAACTTGTTTTGAGGGCCCAAAAGCATGTTTTAGATTGGTTTTTCTTTTTTGGAAATTTTGTCTGACAATATTTTATATATATAGGAGGAATTGATATATTTCAATTAAGAAGGAGGAGAAAATATGGAAATCATATCTAACGCTGCCAATGGATTTATAAAGTTATTCCAGGAGGGCGGTACCACATTTATGGGATGGGTTACCGGAATCATCCCGCTGGTTGTTTGCCTGATGACAGCCGTTAACTCAGTGATCAAGCTGATCGGAGAAGAGAGGGTGGAACGCTTCGCACAGAAGCTGACCAGATTTGCAGTACTTCGCTATACACTGCTTCCGATCATCGCGGTGCTGTTCTTAGGAAACCCGATGTGCTATACCTTCGGACGTTTCGTAGACGAGAAATACAAACCTGCTTATTATGACTCCTGTGTAAGTTTTGTACATCCTGTTACCGGACTTTTCCCACATGCAAACCCCGGCGAGCTGTTTGTATACACCGGTATTTCAGCCGGTATCACGAAGCTCGGCCTGTCCATCGGAGGACTTGCCGTGAGATACTTTATCGTCGGTGTGATCGTTATTCTGATCCGTGGATTGCTGACAGAGCAAATCTACTTAAGAATGACAGGAAAAACAAACAAATAATCTGTGGGAGGAGGAAAGAGTATGTATAAAACAATTACAATCAAGGCCGGAGACGGCGGTTGGGGAGGACCCCTGACAATCACTGCAACAGAAAAATGCCACAAGATCTTAAGTGTAACCGGCGGAGGAATCCACCCGGTAGCTCAGAAGATCGCAGATATGACCGGCGGAGAAGCGTTAGACGGATTTAAGACAACAGCGCCGGACGAGGAAGTGCTGGTCGCCGTAGTGGACTGCGGAGGAACCGCAAGATGCGGCGTTTACCCGAAGAAAGGGATCTTTACCGTTAACCTGATGCCAGTAGGGCAGGCAGGACCGCTCGCACAGTTTATTACTCCGGAGATTTACGTGTCCGCAGTGACAGAAAAATGTATCGTGGAATCTGACTATAAAGGTGTAACGGAAACAGCCAAACCAGCAGCTGCAGAGGACGGACCAAAATCCAAAGACCAGGCGAAAGAAGAGATTGCAGCTGCAAACAGCGGCAAAAAAGAAGGAATCATCGTTAAGATCGGAAAAGGCGTTGGAAACGTTGTCAGCAAGTTCTTCCAGGCTGGTCGTGAGACCATCGAGATGATCATCAAAAACGTGCTGCCGTTCATGGCATTTACGAGTACCCTTTTGGGTATCATCAGTGCCAGCGGATTAGGAAATGTCATCGCAAAGACGATCTCTCCATTATGCAGTACCTTGCCGGGAATGCTTGGTATTTCCTTCGTGTGTGCCCTGCCGTTCTTGTCTCCGATCCTTGGACCTGGAGCCGTTATTGCACAGGTAGTCGGAACTCTTTTGGGAGCACAGTTTGCTCTTGGAAACATCCCGCCGCAGTATGCACTGCCAGCACTGTTTGCTATCGATGCACAGGTTGGTGCCGACTTCGTACCGGTTGGACTGAGCCTTGGAGAATCAGAGCCAGAGACCATCGAAATGGGTGTTCCGGCCGTATTATTCTCAAGAATCGTAACCGGACCTTTAGCCGTATTGATCGCATTCGCCTTCAGTATCGGAATGTACTAAAAACGGAGGTAAAAAGAAACATATGAAATACCAGTCAACCATCACAGGTCTGGGACCGGATGCTCTGGCGTTCCTGGCCGATGAAGATATGAACTTTATTATCATTTTTAACGAAGATGCACCGCCTGAACTGGCAGAACTTTCTGTCCTTCATACGAAGGCTGAATTAAGGGCTGTGCCGGAAGTCGGAGACACTATGACGATCTGCGGCAAAGAGTTTAAGATCAGCGCCGTGGGCAGTGAAGCTCCTCACACTTTGGCAGAGTTAGGACACTGTACTCTGAGTTTTAAAGGGGGAAGTGAGGCGGAACGCCCGGGATGCATCATGCTGGAAGGAAATAAACTCACAGAGGCTGACCTTCAGGCCGGCGGAACAATTGAAATCTGTTAATTAAAAAGGAGATAGTTGTTATGTTAAACATGGACAAAAAACTGATCAAGAGACAGGAAGACGGACAGATCATTAAAACCGGTATCGTAGGTGCCGGTCAGATGGGACGCGGAATGGTAACCCAGATGGTATTGATGAACGGTATGATGCCGGCCATCGTATCTGATATCAAAGTTGAAAATGCAGTCAATGCATTCAAATATGCCGGTGTAAAAGAAGACGACATTGCGATTGCAAAAACTCTTGCAGATGCCAACGCAGCAATGGAAGCAGGAAAATATGTAGCCTGTGAAGATGCGAACTTCGTATCCCAGGCAAACCTGGTAGAGTGTGCCATCGATGCAACCGGTGTGCCGGATGTAGGAGCAAAAGTCGCTACTGACGCCATGAAGAACAAAAAGCATGTGGTTATGCTGAACGTTGAGACTGATGTCGTAATCGGGCCGTACTTAAAGAAACTGGCAGCAAAAGAAGGTGTCATCTACACAGGTTCCGCAGGAGATGAGCCGGGAGCTGTTATGGAACTTTACAGCTTCGCAAAAGCCATGGGAATGAACGTAGAAGTCATGGGTAAAGGAAAGAACAACAAACTGGACTATGACTGCAATCCAGATACTGTATTAGAAGAAGCAACCAGAAGAGTCATGAGTCCAAAGATGCTCTGCGCATTCAAAGACGGAACAAAGACGATGGTAGAGATGACAGCAATGTCTAACTACACAGGATTAGTACCGGATGTGATCGGAGGACATGGACCACAGACTTCACCGGGAACCGAAGGAATCAAAGAGTTAAATGATATCCTGAAGCTTAAGAAAGACGGCGGAATCTTAAACAAACATGGAGTTGTAGAGTATGTAAACGGAGTTGCGCCCGGAGTATTCGTAACAGTGTCTACACCGAACGAAGAGATCGCGTACCAGATGGCATACCACAGCATGGGACCCGGACCGCTCTGGACCTTATACCGTCCATACCACTTATGTAACTTAGAGACACCGCTTACGGTAGCGAAAGCAGTCATCGACGGAGAGGTTACCTGTGTGCCGATCGACGGGCTTGTATCTGAGTGTATCACAAGAGCGAAGATCGACCTGAAAGCAGGCCAGACCATTGACGGAATCGGAGGATTCACAACACACGGATCTATCGCGGAAGCAAAAGAATCTGATGCGAAGGGATACGTACCGTTTGGACTTGTGACAAACAAGGCAGTGATGAAGAGAGATGTGAAGAAGGGTGAACTCTTGACATATGATGATGTGGAATTAGATAAGTCTACTCTGATCTACCAGCTGAGAAAAGAACAGGATGCTATGTACGGAAGAAATGTTCTGTAATCTCTGCATAAGTAAAAGGAGCCTCACAATAAGGCTCCTTTTACTGTCTTTTATACAAGCGCCAAAGCGGTTTCTTCGTCTGTAAAAAAGGAATTGACAAGATTTAATGACAATGCGACGTCTATGATCTGTACTTTGTGCAGTCCGTCGGCTACCCCGATGGAAACACGGGCATTTTTGGAAGCTTTAAATATATCTGCCTTAATCAGGTGTTTTGTTGCTTCGGTCTCTACGGTTTCACCTTCTCTGGTGAGGAACTGAAGGGCCACATCACCGATGGCGTGTGCAGCTTTCAGTTCTGCGATCTCCTGATCATTCAAAATGTTGTAGCAGGTGAGAATCGTTGATTCAAAACTTCCCAGACCCATGAGGAGAATATCCGCATGTTCACCCAGATCCAGAATCTGCCGTGTGTGTTCATTGGAGATCAGGGTTTCATATTCTTCTTTGGAAGAACAGAAGGCTGGAATGTGAAGCATTTTTGCGGTTCCGCCGATGGTGTTTGCCAGCTGGAGAGTATTGTAGGTGGGGAGTGCCTCAAAGGATTCACCGAAGCTTCCGGCCAGAGGGACTGTCTGTACATCCGGAAAGCTGATAGGATGAAGTTCTTTAATGAAACGGGACACGGCATTTCCCCAGCCCACACCGACAACGTCTTTTGGCTTCAGCTGTGAGATGAAATAATCCGCGGCAGCCTGTGCCACGTAATCTCTGTTTTGATCTTTTGTGCTGATGACGCCTGCATAACTTAAGCCGTACTTTTCTTTTAATGCTTCCTCAAGCTGGCTGTTTCCGGTTACAGGGGAATTGATTTCTATTTTTACAATACCAAGGTCTTCTGCCCTGGATAAAAGCTTGGAGACCCAGGGCCTGGATATACTTAATTTTTTTGCAATTTCCTGCTGGGACAGCTTGTTCTTATAATACAGAGTTGCAACCAGAACGATCTTGTCCAGCATATTATCTGTATTTTCTTTCTTTTTCATAGGGTAACCTCTCGATCATGAAATTGTTAAGGCACATATGTAACTATATGATAAGAGGATTATAAGCCATATATTCAGAGTTTTCAAGGTTTTTATGAAAAAATATATTTTGGTATTGACGAACATATGTAAAGTGATTATAATGAAGTTAACAAAAGTAATTAATAAGCACATATGTAACTAGTAAGGATGAGACAAAACATAAAGATGAAGGATTCACCACGGAACGTTAAATGAAAGGAGCCAAACTGTATGAATGGTATTTCGGTTTTTTTGTTAGTGATTTTCGTATTGTTTGTTGTTCAGGCTGTCGGGGGATATTTTCAGGTGAAGGATTACCGCAGAGCGGTAAGGAGGGTACATAAGCTTGGGAATGTCGGGATCGGCCAGAAGAAAGGAAGGCTGCTTTCAGGAAACATTGTGATGATCGCCTGTGACCAGAACGGAGTGATCACCGGCGGGGAGATCATGGAAGGGTTAAGCTTCCTGACAAAGTTCAAACCAATCTCTGAGTTTCTGGGAAAGGAACTCGTCGGAACGAGTATTTATGAGTACCTTGACGAAGTCAGAAACTTTGAGAAAAAGAGACGGAAATATTACAAAGGATATATCAGAGCTTTAGAAGCTTTAGATATGAGATTTCAGGGAAATACCTTGTAATCTGAAACAAGATATATAGAACGGCTGAAGAGAGTAAAACTTATGCAAGTTTCTAAGGGCCCGGAAACAATAATCGGTTTTCCTTTTCTTCAAAATTCATCTGCTAGTTTCTTCTATATATAGATCAAATCAACTTTTAGTAAGAAGGAGGAAAAGATATGGAAATTATATCTAACGCTGCCAACGGATTTATTAAGCTATTCCAGGAGGGCGGCACCACATTTATGGGATGGGTTACCGGAATCATTCCACTGGTTGTCTGCCTGATGACAGCTGTTAACTCAGTGATCAAGCTGATCGGAGAAGAGAGGGTGGAACGCTTCGCACAGAAGCTGACCAGATTTGCGGTGCTCCGCTATACACTGCTTCCGATCATCGCGGTGCTGTTCTTAGGAAACCCCATGTGTTATACCTTCGGACGTTTCGTAGAAGAAAAATACAAACCTGCTTACTATGACTCCTGTGTAAGTTTTGTACATCCTGTTACCGGACTTTTCCCACATGCGAACCCCGGCGAGTTGTTCGTATACACCGGTATCTCAGCCGGTATCACAAAGCTTGGCCTGTCCATCGGAGGACTTGCCGTGAGATACTTTATCGTCGGTGTGATTGTCATTCTGATCCGTGGATTACTGACAGAGCAGATCTACTTCAGAATGACCGGAAAAGCAAGCAAGTAACGGAAAGGGGGATCCAGTATGTATAAAACAATTACAATCAAGGCCGGAGACGGCGGATGGGGCGGACCATTAACAATCACCGCAACGGAAAAATGCCACAAGATCTTAAGTGTAACCGGCGGAGGAATCCACCCGGTAGCTCAGAAGATCGCAGATATGACCGGCGGAGAAGCGTTAGACGGATTTAAGACAACAGCGCCGGACGAGGAAGTGCTGGTCGCCGTAGTGGACTGCGGAGGAACCGCAAGATGTGGCGTTTATCCAAAGAAAGGGATCTTTACCGTCAACCTGATGCCGGTAGGGCAGGCAGGACCGCTCGCACAGTTTATCACACCGGAGATCTATGTATCCGCAGTGACAGAAAAAAATATCTTTGAATCTGATTATAAAGGAGATGCAGCTTCGACCAAACCGGCTGCAGCAGATGAACCGAAAAGTAAAGACCAGGCGAAAGAAGAAATCGCAGCTGCAAACAGCGGCAAAAAAGAAGGAATCATCGTCAAGATCGGAAAAGGCGTTGGAAACGTCGTCAGTAAGTTTTTCCAGGCCGGCCGTGAGACGATCGAGATGATCATCAAAAACGTGCTGCCGTTCATGGCATTTACGAGTACTCTTTTAGGTATTATCAGTGCCAGCGGACTCGGAAATGTCATCGCAAAGACGATTTCTCCACTGTGCAGTACCCTGCCTGGAATGCTCGGTATCTCCTTCGTGTGTGCCCTGCCGTTTTTATCCCCAATTCTGGGACCTGGAGCTGTTATCGCACAGGTAGTCGGAACTCTTTTGGGAGCACAGTTTGCCCTTGGAAACATCCCGCCGCAGTATGCACTGCCTGCCCTGTTTGCTATCGATGCACAGGTTGGTGCCGACTTCGTACCGGTAGGATTAAGCCTTGGAGAGTCAGAGCCAGAGACCATCGAAATGGGTGTTCCGGCCGTATTATTCTCAAGAATCGTAACCGGACCTTTGGCCGTATTAATCGCATTTGCATTTAGTATTGGAATGTATTAAGAAACACAGAACCAAAAATGGAGGGTAAAGGCGAACCTATGAAATATCAGTCAACCATCACAGGCCTGGGACCGGATGCATTAGCATTCCTCTCAGATGCCGATATGAACTTTATCATTATATTCAATGAAGATGCCCCGCCGGAGCTTGCTGAACTGTCAGTCTTACATACAAAAGCTGAGCTGACAGAAGAACCTGCGGCAGGAGACGCCATGACGATCTGCGGCAAAGAGTTTAAAATCAGCGCTGTGGGCAGTGAAGCACCGCATACCTTAAAGGAACTTGGACATTGTACATTAAGCTTTAAGGGCGGAACCGAGGCAGAACGACCGGGATGCATTATGCTGGAAGGCAATGCATTGCTGCCGGAGGACTTGAAAGCCGGCGGCACTATTGAAATCAGGTAACAATCTAACAATCATACATAGAATTTAAGGAGATTGATGTTATGTTAAACATGGACAAAAAACTAATCAAGAGACAGGAAGAAGGAAAGATCATCAAGACTGGTATCGTAGGTGCCGGCCAGATGGGACGCGGAATGGTAACCCAGATGGTCTTAATGAACGGTATGATGCCGGCCATCGTTTCCGACATTAAAGTAGAAAACGCAGTCAATGCATTCAAATATGCAGGTGTAAAAGATGATGATATTGCAGTGGCAAAAACTCTTGCTGATGCAAACGCAGCTATGGAAGCAGGGAAATATGTAGCTTGTGAAGATGCAAACTTCGTATCCCAGGCAAACCTGGTAGAGTGTGCGATCGACGCAACCGGTGTACCGGATGTAGGTGCAAAAGTCGCAACTGACGCGATGAAGAACAAAAAGCATGTGGTTATGCTGAACGTTGAGACTGACGTAGTCATCGGACCTTACTTAAAGAAGATGGCAGAAAAAGAAGGTGTTATCTATACAGGTTCCGCAGGAGATGAGCCGGGAGCTGTCATGGAACTTTACAGCTTTGCGAAAGCCATGGGAATGAATGTAGAAGTCATGGGTAAAGGAAAGAACAACAAGCTTGACTACGACTGCAACCCAGACACTGTATTAGAAGAAGCAACCAGAAGGGTCATGAGCCCGAAGATGCTGTGCGCATTCAAAGACGGAACAAAGACGATGGTAGAGATGACCGCAATGTCCAACTACACAGGATTAGTGCCGGATGTGATTGGAGGACACGGACCACAGACTGCTCCTGGAACAGAAGGTATCAAAGAATTAAATGATATCTTAAAGCTTAAGAAAGACGGCGGAATCTTAAACAAACATGGAGTTGTAGAGTATGTAAACGGAGTTGCGCCCGGAGTATTCGTAACAGTGTCTACACCGAACGAAGAGATCGCGTACCAGATGGCATACCACAGCATGGGACCCGGACCGCTCTGGACCTTATACCGTCCATACCACTTATGTAACTTAGAGACACCGCTTACGGTAGCGAAAGCAGTCATCGACGGAGAGGTTACCTGTGTGCCGATCGACGGGCTTGTATCTGAGTGTATCACAAGAGCGAAGATCGACCTGAAAGCAGGCCAGACCATTGACGGAATCGGAGGATTCACAACACACGGATCTATCGCGGAAGCAAAAGAATCTGATGCGAAGGGATACGTACCGTTTGGACTTGTGACAAACAAGGCAGTGATGAAGAGAGATGTGAAGAAGGGTGAACTTTTGACATACGATGATGTGGAATTAGATAAGTCTACGCTGATCTACCAGCTGAGAAAAGAGCAGGACGCAATGTACGGAAGAAACGTTTTATAGTTTAACAGCTAGGAACAGAAAGAAGATGTCCCGGAGGTCTGTGTTCGTTTGACGGACCTGACCTTTGAGACATTCTCAATTAAGGAGGAAAGAGAAGATGCTTGTAACTTCAAAGGAACTGTTTAAAAAAGCGCAGGAAGGGAAATTCGCGATCCCTGCACCAAACTTTATTGATCTTGAGTCTCTCCGCTGGCATGTGGAAACAGCCGAAAGACATAATCTCCCGCTGATCCTTGCACTGGCTGAGGCACATATCGGAGAAAACATTACATTAGAAGACGCTGCTTTGGTAGGAAAGAAATATGCCGAGGAAGCGAAAGTACCGGTTGTACTTCATCTTGATCACGGAACTACACCGGAAGTGATCAAAAAGGCAATCGATCTTGGATTTTCATCTGTCATGATTGACGCTTCACAGGATACTTTTGAAGAAAATGTAAGAAAAACTAAGGAAATCATTGACTATGCACATCCAAAAGGAGTGGTAGTTGAAGCAGAGATTGGTCATGTAGGAGCCGGTGAAAACTATGAGAACCATGAGACATCAGATTCTCAGTATACAACGGTAGAAGAGGCAAAGAAGTTTGCCGAGGAGACAGGCGTGGATTCACTTGCAATCTCCATCGGTACAGCACATGGAATGTATAAAGGCATTCCGGAAATCAATTTTGACAGACTGAAAGAAATCGCCGCGGCTGTTGACACTCCGCTTGTCCTTCACGGAGGATCTTCTTCAGGAGATGAAAACTTAAACCGCTGTGCAACAAATGGAATTACGAAAATCAATATCTTCTCTGACCTGTTAGTGGCGGCAAAAGAGGAGATTGACAATAATAAACCGGAAACGTATCTGGATGTAAAGGCATTGTCAAAACAGGGAATGCAGAAATGTCTGGAACACTACTATGCAGTATTTGAAACAAGGGAAGCTTAATTTCCAAGCTGTAAGGAGGAAAATCAATTATGACCGTATATAAAGAACAAATCAGCCTGAACTCTCATGGCACGACACCGACTTACCTGGATATCACCCCTCAGGTAAAGGAAGCAATCAAAAACAGCGGGATCAAGAGCGGAACCTGCACCGTCATCTCACCTCATACAACCTGTTCTGTTTTCTTTGAAGAATTTGTACACGATTACAATGAGGCAGGAGATGAGTTCCTTCAGGAAGACTTAAACAATGTACTTGAAAAGATCATTCCGAACCAGGATTCTAAAGAGCTCTACATTTATCCGGGAGAAAAACATTATGAGGCCGTGGAGGCATGGCCGAACGCTGCAGAATATCTTCCGGACGGGGACAGAAAAGCCCTCTGGAACTGTGATGCTCATCTGAAGGCTACTATGCTCGGTTCCAGCCAGGTATTTGACGTAGAAGACGGAAAATTAGGCGTCGGTTCCACCGGATATGTTTACTTTGTAGACTTTGACCGCACACGTGCCCGCACAAGAAAATGCAAGATCATTGTAATGGGTGAATAAGAAGGGATGGCATGAGCATGAAGAAAGAATTGAGAGTACCATTTTTAATTGTCAATCCGAAAGCATATATTTATGGAGAAGAATCCTTAGAGCTTGCAAAAGTCTGTGACCAGCTTGCTGAGGAATATGACATTGATATTATTTTTACAGGACAGCATGTGGACTTAAAACAGATCGCACAGGAGACGAAGAACCTGATCGTTACAACACAGCATATGGACGGATTAGTTCCGGGAAGAGGAATGGGATTCATCCTTCCGGATGCGCTGAAAGCAGCCGGAGTGGACGGTGTGATCTTAAACCACGCAGAGCATCCGCTTTCTATGTGTGACCTGGATAAGACCATCAAACGTGCAAATGAACTGGATATGATCACGATTGTGTGCTCAGATTCAGTGGAACAGACAAGGGCGGTTGCAGAGCTTGGACCTGATGTTATGATCTGTGAACCTACCAGCCTGATCGGAACAGGAAGCACAAGTGATGACGCATACATAGAAGCTACAAATGAAGCAGTGAAGTCAGTAAATCCTGATATCAAGATCATTCAGGCTGCCGGAGTCAGCACAGGGGATGACGTATACAGAGTCGTAGTGGGTGGAGCTCACGGAAGCGGCGGAACAAGCGGAATCCTGAATGCTCCTAGCAGAAAAGGAAAGATTGAAGAAATGCTTCAGGCGCTTGTAAAGGCGAAAAAAGAAATCTAAGAATCAAATATAATACCATTATGAATAAATTCTCAGAAAAGTTCCGTATCCTGAAAAGATACGGGACTTTTTTGAGCATGCAAGGAATTGTTTTTTTATAAGATTTGCGGTATGATCCATATATAAGGAATCGTCCTGCTTTCGGAAAGGATTTTTTATGTTATCTTTATTCCTGTCTTGCTTATTTCCGAGGCGCTGCCCGATCTGTCAACATATCTTAAAAAACCAGCAAAGTCTTATTTGTCCAAAATGCTGTCAGAAAGTCGTCTTTGTGCAGGAGCCGGCCTGTTTTTGCTGTGGAAAACCGCTTGAAAAAGACGAAACGGAATACTGCAGTGACTGCAGAAAGCATCCGAAGACATTTCAAAAAGGGATGGCACTGTGCGTATACAATGATGAAGTGAGGGATTCCCTTGCGGCGATCAAATATGAAAATCATAAGGAGTATGCAGACTTTTATATTATGGAAATAAAAAAGAGGAAATTAAAGCAGCTGAGAGATTTGAGAATTGATCTGATACTGCCTGTTCCGCTCCACAAGAGAAAAAAGAGACAGCGGGGATTTAACCAGGCGATGCTGTTTGCAGAAGGCATTGGAGAAATGCTCCATGTACCGGTCAGTGACTGCGTGCTGTTTAGAACCAAATATACAAAGCCTCTGAAGTCGTTAAATCCAAGGGAGCGTCTGGTATCTATGGAACACAGTTTCTGGGCTTCGGATGAGGTGAAAGGAAAGAGAATCCTCTTGGTAGATGATATTTATACCACAGGGGCCACTGCGGAAAGCTGTACGAGAGCTTTGAAAGCGGCAGGTGCAGAAAATGTGTGGGTGTTTTGTGTGGCAATCGGATATGGAATATAAAGGGCTAAAGCAGACGATATAAATCCTGATTGGATTCTATGATCCAGTCTATGTAAGCCACGCAGATTGCTATTTTTAATATCCTTATAGATACTATATATTTAAGTAGTTTTATGATTTAAAAATCACTCATTTTACCACGGATTTACCACGATTCAATGAGCCTTGATATGACGATAATATCAACCTGCATACTGATTTTACTGCAATGGACTTTCACTATAGAATACGGGCATGTCCGTCATACTGAAATAAAGCTCGTACAAAACATATAGTCTGTACGAGCCGATTAAAGCGATATTTAGTTGTATATCTTTTTCTGCAAGCCTAATTGTATCTGCTCTCCCTGCGGTATTTCATCATAAGAGACTGATAAACAGCCCTGTTATCCCGAAATACATAGTCACAGAACTCTTGAAGCTGTTCCACAGGATAGAGGTTGAACGGAAGTTCCAGCAGTTTCTTTTCTACCGTTTCCTTGATATACGGGAGGTCTGAAATATAAGCGCACCCTGTTTCAATCCTCATATCTTCAAAAATATCTATGTCCATAAAGCCCTCCCACAACGGTTATCAGCTTTTACGTGATTTCCTTACCGCAAATGAGCCAGCAAGCAGACCAAGAGAAACTATCATCAGCGCAAGCCATGCCGTTATATTGGCGGTATCGCCAGTCTCAGGGTTGTCAGATGCTGTCAGCTTATCCGCATTTGCTGGTTTCTTATCTGTATCAGTGCCAGTTGGCTTCTTGTCGGTGTCCGTTGCTGGCTTTTGTGTTTCTTTTTCCTTGTTGTATTCAGCATTTGTTTCGTTTACTTTAGAACCGCCATTTGTATCAAAGATTACCTGATGAATCGGGCATACTATACTTTCCCCATTAACAACCTCATAATGATCGTTATCATCTGGTGTAAATGTCCATTTATAGGCAGTTCCAGCCTGTACCGTTTGAGTTCCATTTTCCCACGTAAATGTTCCAGTGACTGTTTTACCAATCTTATTTTTCATTGTTCCACTGAGTTGAACATCTGACAACGTCTTTCCACTTTCAATGAAATTAAATGTAGGACATCCTTTTGGACTACCCTTAATAATTCTATAACGACGTGATACATAACAATAAGTCTTTGTATAGTTATTATATCCATTCACAACGAATGAGTAGACACCTAATTCTTTTGGAGCAATTGCTTTTAAAGCATCTGTAGTCAGTTCCGTATTTTTAACTTTAGTTAAGTGTGTACCACTAAAGGCTGTTCCCTCCTCAACTGCATGAAAATGAGCAGTAAATTGTGTGATCGTGTTAGTAGTGGTTTCACCCTTGGTATATAAGGTAGTTAAATCTCTCGTAGTAGGAACAATGCCTTCACCAGTATATTCATACTCTTGACGCTCATCAAAGGTGTCTAATGGGTTCTCATCTCCCTCAAGATACATATCTATCTCAACCATACCCTTTTCATAACAAGTGACATATAATATAATTGTATCTTTTGGTTTCCAATCCGTACCAACAGTAGTGAAACGATAGTTTGGATTCTTTAGTTTCATTTCTACACGAATACTATGAGGATTTCCATTTTCATCAACAGTTGGATGAGTTGGTAAAGTATCAGTAGTAATTTTGTTATTACTAACATCATTTACATAGGTATATTCCACATCGCCGTCTGCTCCCATACCAGGGTTAAGCGTAATCTTTGGCTTAGAAGTATTTGCTTCATAACCGGATTCTCCTTGTTTCTCTTTTACTGGATAGAATCCTAAAATATCACTGATTTTAGGCGCTGTTCCGTCTTCATTTAATGAATATACAATATATGGTCGACCGTCTTCTGTTTCATCTGGTGAACCATAGATAATTCTCATAGGAGTTACTTCTATATTGACCGTTAGGGTTCCAGCACTGCCATGGTCATCTGTGGCAGTGGCAGTGATGGTAGTTTTACCAACCTTATTTGCCTTTAGCTTTTTACCCTCAATAGAGACAATGGTTCTATCGCCGGATTCCCAGTTGGAAAGAGTGACATCAGCAATGGTCGGAAGCGCCTTAGTAGAGCCATACTCCATGGAAACATCATCCGTTTTCAGTTCGATCCACTTGGCGTAGTAGGTTTCGCCTGTTGTTGGTATGGTAACTTTATCGCCCCAATCGTTGTTTGTGCCGTCTTTGGTGTACCAGCCCTTAAAGATGCTACCCGATTTAGAGGGGACGGCCAGCTTTCCTTTTTCAAATACTGTGTCAAGCGCAAAGGAGCCTCCGTTTGTGACAGCATAGACTGGTTGTCCGGTATGCGCATTAACCTTTGTCTCCTCTGTTCCAATCATGCTTTCGTCAGAAAGATAAATAACGTAGCCATGGGCGCCAGAATAAATGCACCCGCTGACAGAAGTCTGATCAGGTAATGCAGACAAATTGACCGCAACTGGACAGGTTAAGTAAAATGCTCCTCTTTCAATTGTAGTGACTGTAGACGGTATGGAGATGTAGCTCAGAGCGGAGGTTTGCTTAAATGCTTCTTGCCCAATGGTTGTAAGCCCTTCTGGCAAAACGATTGACTGGAGCTTACTGCAGTTGTCAAAGGCATTCCTACGAATCTCTTTTAGCTGGCTGCCCTTGGCAAATATAACCTTCTCAATAGACGGGCTTCGAAACGCTCCTATTCCAATAGAGATTACTGTGGCAGGTATTTCTATAGATGTAAACTTGCAGTTAAAAAAGCAGTAGTCTCCAATCACTTCCAAGGAATCCGGCAAATCAATTGATGTTACGGCAGTAGCATAAAATACACCTATGTTGGAAACGTTATTTAACGATTTGAGCTTGGAACCTTCCTCAAATGCAACTTTTTCCAATGACGAGCACTCATAAAAGGTTCCGGTCAAGGTTTCTACACCTGCCGGAATCACGACCGATGTCATGGCCCGACATTGTTGGAATGCTTTACTGCCAATTGTTGTAACGTTTTGCGGAATATTGATATTGAACGCCCCGTCAGTATCGGTTCCGCTATAATTGAATTTTTTTAATTCGGTACATGCACCAAAACAAGATCCTCCCAAGGTGGTCAAATTATTTGGATTCTTAAATGTAACAGTTTCTAATTTTTTGCATCCATGAAATGCCGCCTCGCCAATCACTTTCAGTGAGGCAGGAAAAGTAATATTTGTTAGTTTTTCTAAAGAGTGAAATCCGTTCAGCTTGATTTCCGTCAGTGAGCATCCTTCTTCAAACGCTACCTCCTGCACAGCCTTACACCATACAAATGCGTTGTCGCCAATGACGGTGATATCTTTGCCGATTTCGATTTTAGTGATTTGAGTTTCATATTTTTTCTCACTAAGACTCAGATGCCAAGGGGCAACACCTGCGGTGCTAAAATCCTTCATGACCCCCGACCCAGAGATAGAAAGGGTATAGGTGGGATTGTTGATATCCTGATTATTCTGCTCCAGATAGGCCGTGACATTTCCATTACCTGTTGCGGAAACATCCCACGGATTTTGCTGTGTGCCCTTGGTGTCAGTTTCTTCAAACGTTTGATTATCATCAGACTGTGGCGCAATTTCTGTGTCGGAACCATTATCCAGATTAACAGGAGCAATACTATAGTTCAGCTTCACTGGTTCACTCTCTGCCCCAGAGTTTACATCATCTTTGCCTGTAGTGTCTGTATTTTTGGCATGGTCCGTTGTTGCACCAGTCGTATCATCTGTTGTATCAGTGTCATCTGTCATATCTGTCGTATAGTCAGCTACATTTTCCCGCACGATGGTATCATCATTTTCCTGTGCGAAAGCAAGATTAGACTGTACACCAAATAACATACATAAGACAAGCACACAGGCAAGTATGCTTTTTAATTTTTTTAGCTTCATCTTATTTATCTCCTTTTTTATTTTTCATATATCTCCATGAGCCGTTGTTTCTCTGGTTCGCTCTCCCGATTTCTCATTATGAAAAATCTTCGTTTTGCCGTTATCTCGTTTTCCCCCTCCCCTCAATGTAGATTATGATATTCACATCAGGATAAATGGATTGAATGGTTAGAAGTACACACGGCACAAAAAGCAGACTTTTTGCGCCAAGTGTGCTATATTTTAATATAGGATAATTATGGATGAAAACTGGTGTTTTTTAGAGTAAATCCACACAAAAACGATGATGTTTAGAGGTGGCAAAGAAAGTCTGCTTTTTGGGCCAAAAAGTCTACTTTTTATGCCTTTTGTTGCTGATAACGGGCTATCCACCTCGCAAATGTCGTGTGATGGGTATTTAGTCGTCGTCCACCCTCACGCATACTGATTTCCCCAGTTTCCCACAGTTGATAAATTTCTTCAAATTGCTCTGGGAAATCATGCTTTGGTCGTCCAAATTGTACGCCTTTTTCCTTTGCGATACGTATTCCTTCCGCTTGCCTTTGCTTCGTATTCTCTCTTTCTATCTGGGCGACATAGGAAAGTATCTGCAATACCAAATCTGCTATGAATTTTCCTGTAACGCCATTCACTTGATTTCTGGTATCAAGCAGAGGGAAATCCAATACAATCAGTTCAATGTCTTTTACTCTTGTTAGATAACGCCATTGCTCCAGTATTTCATCATAATCACGTCCCAGACGGTCTATGGACTTAATATAAAGCTCGTCGCCTGCTTTCAGCTTTTTTACCAGCCTTTGATAATTCTTGCGTATAAAATCCTTTCCTGATTGTTTATCAATATACATCTGTTTCTTTGTCAGTCCAATTTCCTGCATGGCTTCCACCTGCCTTGCGATATTCTGGTCTTTGCTTGAAACTCGGATATATGCGTATTTCGCCATATTAAATTCCTCCTTTGTCTATTATCCACAAAGAAGATTATAATCAAGGTATTACTCTAAAAGATGAATGAAAGGCAAAGGACAGCGTGCAGACTTACAAAAAATGCACGCTGTTAAAAATCTATCCTACAATCTTCCAGTTACTATCCTTATGTAACACAACCTCAAACTGTGATACCTGCGTAGCCTTTGTCTCATTACCCATATACTTCACAGCTTCTTTGACTTCCACATGGCTGTAAACATTCTGCCATTCTATTCCTTTCTTCCTCTTGATTATCTCAGCACAGTAAAAAAAGTCCGATCAAGAGTGCAAAGCACCACTTCTGAAGAAGTGGCAGTCTCTTGACAGGGCTTTTTCTTTTCTGTACTGGATAATCAAGAGGAAGAAAGGCGCAGAGTGTCGTGGAGTTTATCGACAACCAGACAAAGGCAACACAGGTATCACAGTATGAACTGACGCTTTATAAGGATAGTAACTGGAAGATTATAAAATAGTTTATTTTGAAGCCAGAAAGAAGTTTTATTTTTCTGGCTTCAAATCATTTAGTATCTTGATTGTATTGTCAATTAAAACGCTATATAATTAAAAAACTATATAAGCTGTTATTCCTGTGCTGTAGATATAACTAAATTTCATTATAATATGGTTGTTCGTTAATTATTTTATTAGGAGATGATGATAATGAAAATGCGAGAAGATTATACTTGTCCACTTGAATTAGTCCATGACATGATTAAAGGAAAATGGAAACCCATTATTTTGTGGAGATTACGTTTAGGGAAAACTTCTCTTTCAAAACTTGAACAAGATATTGAAGGAATTACTCAAAAAATGTTACTAGAGCATTTAAAAGAGCTTATAGAATATGGCTTTGTAGATAAAATTACTTATTCTGGTTATCCACTTCATGTAGAGTATTTTCTTACTGATAAAATGGGAAAGGAAATTTTAGAGGCTTTACGCATTATGCAACACATTGGAATAGAGTATTTAAAAGAAACAGGAAAAGAGGAAGAATTAAAAAGTAAAAATATCATTCCCGATTAACCACCCACAAAAAAGTGGGTAATTTACGTTTCTTTAAACTCTTGCTATCATTACCATTGAAAATCATAAACATAATGGGAGGTATACAAATGATTATTTCAAGCAGTGGTATTAATAACGGTTTTATTAAAAAAGAGTATGGCAGATATGGAACACAATTTAACCAAAATAATGTTCCTACTTACTCATTACCATTTAAAATTGAAGATGAACCAAAAGAAACGGTTTCATTTGCTTTTATTTTACTAGATAAAGACGCATATCCAGTTACAGGCTTTATCTGGGTACATTGGATTGGTGCAAATTTGACAAGGCATGAATTGAAAGAAAATGAAAGTCAAACGGCAGTTGACTTTATTCAAGGTGCAAATAGTTGGATAAGTGTACAGGGAAATCAACAATCAATAGAGTTATCAAGTTGTTATGGTGGTATGACACCACCTGATAAGTCACATACATATGAGTTGCATATTTATGCGTTAGATAAAATCCTTGATTTGAACAACGGTTTCTTTCTCAATGAGCTGTATGAAAGTATGGAAGGACACATACTAGATGAAGCAATTCTAAAAGGAATATATGAAAAGTAAAATATTATGATTGGATTAAGAGCTATCAAAACAGTAATTTCTGTATTCGTGTGTTTTGTGATAGACGGTTTAAGGGGGGATAGTGTTTCATTTTATGCTGTCATTGCTTCAATATTATGTATGCAATCAGATATGGAAAGTAGCCTTATTGTAGCCAAAATCGAGAAATCGCTACAATTATCGGAGGAATAGAGGGAATGTGCTTTTTGATAGTAGAAAGAATGTTCAGACCTATAAGTTCCGAAATTATAAGGGAATTAATTTTGTCTATTACCCTTATGCCAATTATCTATTTATCAGTGGTCTTAAAGCAACAGAAAGGAACTTTTTTAATGTGTGTCGTATTTTTGTGTGTTACAGTAACTCACAATACCGATACAAGTCCCCTAGCATTTGCTATAAATAGAATTGTTGATACATCACTTGGGATAAGTGTTTTTCTATACGGTAAAATGTTTGAAAATATAATAATTATACGGATAATCGAAAATAAGATATAAAATTTCATTTAATACAATTTAATGTTTTGAAACCTTTCCATAAATCTCAAGGTAGAAATCTGCCTGGTTCCCTGATATAATAAAACGTCAGGATTGCTGACCATTTTATTGATAGAAGGGACTTTGTAATGGAATTGACAAAAGAAATCGGAGAAGCACTGCTTTTCTGGTATGACCATAATGCAAGAATCCTGCCCTGGCGGGCGGACAAGAATCCATACCGCATCTGGGTTTCTGAGATCATGCTCCAGCAGACCAGAGTGGAGGCAGTGAAGCCCTATTTTGACCACTTTATGGAGGAACTGCCGGAGGTAAAGGATCTGGCAGAAGTGGATGAAGAAAAACTTATGAAACTGTGGGAGGGGCTGGGCTATTATAACCGGGCCAGAAATTTAAAAGCCGCGGCTCAGACTATCGTAAAAGAGTATGACGGGAAGCTTCCGGATGACTACGATCAACTGCTTTCGCTGAAGGGGATCGGTATGTACACGGCGGGGGCCATCGCCTCTATCGCTTATGACATCAGAGTTCCGGCCGTTGACGGAAATGTGCTGCGTGTTATGGCAAGGCTGCTGGGAGATGATTCCGATATCCTGAAAGAAAAAACGAAAAAAGAGATGGCAGAGAAAGTCATGGAGATCATGCCGGATCAAAGGGCCGGAGATTTTAATCAGGCGCTGATCGAACTGGGGGCCATTGTCTGTGTGCCTAACGGAGAGCCGAAATGTTGTGACTGTCCATGGGACACAGTTTGTACCGCATACAGAGAGGAGCTGATCGACAAGCTGCCGGTGAAGAAGCCGAAAAAGAAACGGAAGATAGAAAAGAGGACCGTGTTCGTCATCGAGACGGACAGTATGGTTGCCCTTCATAAAAGAGAAGAGAAAGGTCTTTTGGCAGGACTGTGGGAATTTCCAAACATACTCGGGAAATGCAGCCAGGATCTGGTGGAAGAAACATTGGACGGCTGGGGAATGTCAGACTGTGTTTATGAATTTACCCACGAGGGGAAACATATTTTCAGCCACATTGAATGGCAGATGTCAGGAGTGTTGGTTTCTCTGAAAGAACCGGTGGAGTCAGAAGAACTTACTTGGGTCAGCAAGAAGGATTTAGAAGAGGAATACGCCATTCCGTCGGCATTTGAAATGTTTAGGGAGTCTTTACAATCTGCCTATTAAAGGGTACAATTACAGAAGCTATATATTATTATAAGGTAAGGAGAGCAGCAATGAAAAAATTAATAGCAGTTGCGCTGTCTGCAGTTGTCTGTTTTGGTGTGCTGGCCGGATGCGGCAGCTCCAAAAAAGAGGACAAGACAATCGTAGTCGGTGCGAGTCCATCACCACACGCAGACATCTTGAAGGTTGCGGCAAAGGAACTGGATAAGGACGGCTACAAGCTGGAGATCAAAGAGTATTCAGACTATGTACAGCCGAATAACGCATTGGGATCAGGAGATCTTGACGCCAACTACTTCCAGCACATCACCTATCTGAAGAATTTTGCAAAGGAACACAAGCTGGATTTGGTTTCCGCTGGAATGATCCACTATGAACCGTTCGGTATTTTCCCGGGGAAAGCAAAATCACTGAAAGATGTGAAAAAGGGTGCAGTGATCGCAGTTCCTAATGATACTACAAATGAGGCAAGAGCATTATTACTTTTGGAAGCACAGGGTCTGATCAAGCTCAAAGACGGAGCAGCCCTTACGGCAACCAAAAAAGATATTGTGAAAAATCCGAAAAATATTGAGATCAAAGAACTGGAAGCAGCACAGCTGCCGCGTTCTTTAAAGGATGTGGATTTTGCAGTCATCAACGGAAACTATGCTTTACAGGCCGGTATGACAGTAAATAAGGATGCCTTGGCAGTGGAAGACGAAGAGTCTGTGGGCGGAGCAAAGACCTACGGAAATGTCGTTGCAGTGAAGAAAGGCAATGAAGACAAGGACTCTATTAAGGCTCTGATCAAAGCACTAAAGAGCGACGCAGTAAAGAAGTATATGGAGAAAGAATACAAAGGTGCAGTCGTACCATTGTTCTAGAACCATTGCGATGAAATCAAGTTTAAGAAGGAGAAGATCATGAGAAAAATTTTAACCGTAGCACTGGCTGGTGTATTGGCAGCAACAATGCTGTTTGCAGGATGCAGCAAAAAAGAAGAGAGCAAAATACCGGAAAAGATCATTGTAGGAACCAATGCGGAATTCCCTCCGTTTGAGTACGTTGACGACAATAAAAAGGTTGACGGCTTCGACATTGCGCTTATGAAAGAAATTGCGAAGCGCATGGATAAGAAGATCGAGATTCAGAATATGGAATTCAAATCTTTGATCGGTTCTATGGAGTCCAAGACCATAAACGTAGTTGCAGCGGGAATGACAAAAACAGAGGAACGCCAGAATGCAGTAGATTTCTCAGACAGTTACTATACATCCAATCAGGCTATCATCGTAAAAAAAGACAGCAAGATTACAAAACTGTCTCAGCTGGACGGAAAGAAAATCGGTGTTCAGGAAGGAACTACAGGAGACCTTATTTCATCCGGAGATAAATTCGGTGAGCCGGGAAAAGAAAAAGTTATTGTAAAGAAGGCAAAGGTAAAAAGATTTAAAAAAGGTGTAGATGCAGTCATGGATCTGAAAAACGGATCAGTGGATGCAGTTGTCATCGATGAAAAGCCTGCTCAGGAATTTGTAAAGAAGAACAGCAAGAAGCTGAAATTAGTCATTGACTCTGCGGGAGCAGAATACTACTGCCTGGCACTTCCGAAAGGAAACGAAGAGTTTAAGAAAGAGATCAACAAACAGTTAAAGGCAATCAAGGAAGATGGAACTTACGATAAGCTCAAAGCAAAATACATCGATAATTCCGATAAGTAGTTTACAGGAAAGGTAAGATATTGACATGTTAGATTCATATTATCGGGCTTTTATAGCAGAGCAGCGGTACCTGATGTACCTGGACGGACTAAAAATGACTCTGCTGGTATCTCTGCTGGCGATTATCCTGGGTGTAGCGCTGGGAACCATTCTTGCACTGATGCGCATGACAGCAGAGCGGAGAGGGAAAAGTACATTATTATCTAAAATAGCATATGTATATATTGATATTATCAGAGGAACCCCTACGGTTACGCAGCTGCTGATCATGTATTTTGTAGTTCTGAAAGGGGTAGACGGACTGATCGTCGGTACGGTGACGTTCGGGCTGAACAGTGCAGCGTATGTCGCAGAAATCATCAGGGCAGGAATCCTTGCAGTAGATCATGGACAGATGGAAGGCGGACGCTCTCTGGGCCTGTCTTATGGACAAACAATGAAAGATATTATCCTTCCGCAGGCGGTAAAAAATATTCTTCCCGCATTGGGAAATGAGTTTATTGTCCTGATCAAGGAAACAGCTATATTGGGATACGTATCCATCGTTGACCTGACGAAGGTTGCGGATTTTGTTACTTCAAGAACATATGAAGCGTTTGCTCCTCTGATCGGAACAGCCATTATTTATTATCTGGTTGTAAAGGTTCTCACTCTTGTATTAGGGGTTGTGGAAAGGAGGCTGAGACAGAGTGATAAACGTTAAAGATTTACACAAATATTTCGGCTCTCTGGAAGTCCTGAAAGGCATCAACTGCCACATTGAGAAGGGAGAATGTGTCTGTATCATAGGTGCGTCCGGCTCCGGAAAGAGTACATTCTTACGGTGTCTCAATCTTTTAGAGACACCTACAAAAGGTGACATTACCATTGACGGTATGAACATCATGGAGAAGGGGGTTGATGTGGATGAACTCCGCCGGAAGGTAGGCATGGTGTTTCAGCATTTTAACCTTTTTCCTCACCTGTCTATTCTTGATAATGTGACGTTAGCCCCGATTCGTCACAAGATGATGACGCCAGACGAGGCTAAGAAGAAGGCCATGGAGCTGCTAAACCGCGTAGGCGTCGGCGACAAGGCGGACAACTATCCGGTGCAGCTGTCTGGAGGACAGAAACAGCGTGTGGCCATCGCCAGATCACTGGCTCTGTCACCGGATATCATGCTGTTTGACGAGCCTACTTCAGCCCTTGACCCTGAAATGGTCGGAGAAGTTCTTGAGGTTATGAAACAGCTTGCAAAGGAAGGGATGACCATGGCGGTTGTCACCCATGAGATGGGGTTTGCAAGAGAGGTGGCTGACAGAGTCCTGTTTATGGACGGCGGAGTCATTCTGGAAGCCGGGACACCGGAACAGATTTTTGACTATCCGAAAGAAGACAGGACGAAAGAATTTTTGAGTAAGGTATTATGAGTTTTAATTATGAATTAGGGGAAGATAATAACTTTATCTTCCCCGCGTTAATAATGAATAAAAGTTACTAAAAGGGTTTCTCACAGTAATATAAATTATTTTATGGGAATAATTTATATTACTTTAAACTAATTAGATACCAACGCTAATCTCATAGTGATATTTTTAATGAGTTGAGATTGTATTAGGCATAAATGGTGTATTTAAAAAGAGTGAATATGTTTAAGATGTTAGTTTTGAATAAAAAGCAAAAAATGGATAATTGTGATTGAATGGATAATTATGATTGTGGTAATATTTATTTATGTCTATTATGTCTCATAAGACTGGAGGACATATGAAATTAAAACATAAAACAATTATAATAAATTTTATATCTATTTTTTGATTATCCGCATAAACACTATACTTTCAAGCACTTTGAAGTATAGGAAAATACTCATTTTACCACGAATTTACCACGATTCAATGAGCCTTGATATGACACTGAAATCAATATGGGAGATAGCACAAATATCTGTGTATCTCCCGTTTTTTATTCGTGTAATATGATTACTTCACTCTGATTTCAAATTTCAAGATTGCTTTCATCATTTCTGTATGAATTTGACCTTTTAATTCTTCATCAACCTGCATAGTGATTTTACCACTTTCAGAGTAGTAAAAAGTACGCAAGCATAATTTACAGATATAAGCGTCATAGAATTTCAAAATTTCCTTTATTGCGGTTTCACTTCCAGCAGACGCTTTGCATATTACTTCTAATGTGGGATAGCCATATTCTTTTCTCATTGGTTCTATTCCTTTCTTTCAATAATGCTTTTAGTTTCTTCAATCCGTTACTTCTTCTGCGATAAATAGCAGAACGTGATACATGATACAATTCTGCAATTTCTTGGTCACTCATGCCTTGAAAATAGCGTAATAAGATTACATCACGCTGTTTCTCTGATAACTTATGTAAAGCAACAGCAAGTTTCTCATTTGATACTTGGATTGTATTATTCAAGACTTCAAAAGAAATATAATCACAAGAATAGTTATCTGTTGTTCCACATTCAAGCTGTTTCATATCTGACAATTCACAGAACAAAACTTCACGCTTAGAACGTCTTGCAAACTGTCTTTTCTTGCTTTTTATTGTACGTTTGGTAACAGTCATTATCAAAGCATTAAACTGTATTCTAACGATATGCTCAAAAGAAGATGTGTTCATAATCTCACCCCCTTTCCGCAAACGCTGAAATATATAAACGGAAATACCGTCTATACCTTTGGAAAATACGGAAAAGAGAGTAAGAAAAAAGCCCACACAAAACATATAGTCTGTATGAACTAAGATATTAAAATATTCAGTTGTAGTAGTGCATGGATTGCTGTTAAGTTGTTCTTGAGTTTTTGGTAAATTGCTTAAAACACTTCATACACAATCCCCCTTAAAGCGATTGTACCATTCTAAACTTTCGTCTTCTTGATAAAGATATAAATATATTCTTCTGGTGTAGGGCGTTTATTTCCGAAATACTTCTTGAAATTTGCCTGCACCTCTGGGTCTGTACTGTTCATAGCTTCATCAATAGTAGCTTCTATATTAGCCCGAACGTCAGCCATGACATACCACCAGCCTTAGCACCAGCTTTCAAGACTTTTTTAATATCCCGTTTTTTTAAATTCATCAAAAATACTCCTTTTTATTCACTATATAAGCTAATCTTCTGATTTCCTCTTTGTTGATGGTTGGTTCTATAAAACCTTTATTAAACTCATCAATTTTCTTTAATGATTGAAACATTAAAGATGAATATTTCTTTCTTTAAAAACTTTTTTTGCTACTGTCACAGCATTTAATACCTTTGGGAAACCAGTGTATGGAATACACTGTAAAAATGTTTCTATCACTTTCTGCGGAGCTATACCTACATTTAGTGAGCCATTGATATGCACTTCTAATTGAGGTTCACAGCTACCAGCAGTTAGAAGACTGGATATTGTTACCAATTCTCGTTCTTGTAAATTTAAAGCTTGTCTGGTGTAAATATCTCCAAAAGCAAATTCTACAATGAATTTTCCTAAATCGGGTGAAATATCTTGCAATGATTTTATTACGTTCTCACCTCCAACTCCATCGATAGCCTTTAACTGTTCCATTCCATTATCAAATCGTGTTTTTTTCATTTGATTTTACCTCCTTAAATGATTACAATATAAGCGTATTACTTAGACTATACTGTAAGTCAAGGACTTTTTTAGGAGTGATTTTATGACGATTGGAGAAATCTCAAAAGCAACAAATATCAGTGAATATACTTTGCGATATTATGAAAAAAAAGGATTGATACGTGTAAAAAGAGACAGTGTCGGCAGACGTATCTATGAAGAAAGTGATATTGAATGGGTAAAATTTATTCAACGCTTAAAGGATACAGGCATGTTATTAAAAGATATTAAAAAATACTCAAATCTTAGATACGGGGGAGATGTTACCATGCCAGAGCGTTTATCAATGCTTAAAAAGCACAGGAAATATGTGCTTGAACAGCAAACAAAATGGAAAGAATATCTGGATAATCTTGACAATAAAATTATGTTTTACGAAAATTCTATCACTAAAAAGTAATTTTCCAGACTAAATATAAAAACTGTAGTCTGTAGATCACTTGACAGTGAATTACAGCTACGGTTTTTCTTTGCTGAATTTATAGCCTACACCCCAGACGGTAAGTATGTACTGCGGATTGTCTGGGTCTGGTTCAATTTTCTTTCTCAATTTCCGCACGAATGATGTTAGATTGTTTCCCTCTGGCGCATTTTCATAGCCCCACACATTTTCGTATAGCTGGTCTTTTGTGAATACCTGTCCTTTATAGGAATACAGAAAATACAACAAGTCAAACTCTTTAGCAGTCAAATATATAGGCGTTCCCCATTCGTTGGTAAAGGTACGGGTAAATGGGTCTATATCAAATCCTTTTTTCCGCTGACTAAAAGAAGCAGGAATGTAAGTAAGCTTAGAGGACAGCCATTCCACGGTCTGTTGAAAAATAGCGTCCTCATTTTCTGTAAATTCAGCAATCAATATTTTCCCATAATATCACCACCTTTATCACATATATTTTAAAGTTTTATCGTTTTTCTGCAATGTACATCAACTATTGTACACCGACATTAGAAAGTAATCGAATTGCATTACCTCCCAGCACTTTATCTGATATTTCCTTTGTTGGGCTGACATATTCAATGACTTGTCTGTTTAGCTTTGGTTCTCCATATGGTGCGTCAGAACTAAATAAACATCTATCGGGTAATTCTGTCACTGCTATCTTTACGGCTAAAGAAGAAAATGTACCCGACAGGTCTAAATATACATTTTTCGTTTCTTTTGCAAATTCAACAACTTCCACCCAGTGATAACCGCCTAAATGCCCGAAAATCACTGGTGTTTTTGGGTATTTTTTTGCCAGCGACATTAGTATTTTTATTCCATCCAAAGTGACAGGATTGAACGTATGAACCCATATTGGCAAATATGGAAATTTTCTCAATGCTTGAAATATTGGCTCTAATTGTTGAACCTGTTCTATAGAGCCAGGGGTAAATTCACCAATGCCCTTTAATGCATTTGCAACAATGTGTTCTGCAATCCATTTTTCGGTTTCTGCTACTGTTAGTTCAAGAGGAACGGAACCAAATCCATAAAACTTGTTGGGATATGCTGTTAATACTTCTTTCAAATCTTCAATATTTTGTTTCATGCGTTGCAAATTTGCTTCCTTGCTATTTCCACCAGCTAATACCTTATATAAAACGCTCATTTCCTCTTTCAATTCGGATAATGTACTGGCACGCTCTGGGTGTGGTGCGGAGCAAAATAAAATCGCTTTATCAACCCCTGCTTCCGTTAATTTTTCTAACTGTAAATCTGTAGGCAACATTAAATGTTGGTGGCTATCAATAATCATGTAAAATCATCCTTTCTTCGTATTGACACTTTTGTTATAATAAAAATGTACCATGTTCCAAAATTTAGAACAAGTACGCACAATTTTGATATAAGGTATCTTTTTTGATATGTACCTCAACAGAAAGGAAACGATATAATGGCTAAGTCTATTACGACAAATAATATTTGCCCTATGGCATTAGGAATCAATGTTCTAAGTGGTAAGTGGAAATTGCAAATCCTATGGAATATATACAACAAAAAAGTAATTCGCTTTAATGAACTGCAACGGTCATTGGGAAACATTACCACAAAGACGTTGACAGACCAGCTGAAAGAGCTGGAAGAACAGCAAATTATTAAGAGAACTGTATATCCAGAAGTTCCCCCCAAGGTTGAGTATACATTTACCGATATAGGGCTGACGCTTGAACCTGTTTTAAAGGCACTTTGTGATTGGGGAACACAATACTCACAATCATTAAACATGCCATAATATTTTAGAAGATTGCGTGTAAATCTCACGAAAGAGAACTAAACGTAATTTTTTCATTTATTGACAGCCATATATTTTTGATATTTCTTACTATTTATTGTGATAAATGTAATACTTTATAAATTCTTCCAACAGTTTTTTCAATAGGCATATCTTTATAGAAATAGTATTCCACATATTTCCATTTGTCTGGATTGTATATCAGCACCTTTCCTGTACAATCGTCAATATCTAATGAAAAGTTTATAGCTTTCATTTGTTGTATTGGCGTAACTTCATGTTCAATTTCAAGAGCAAATTTTGACCGATTAAAGTCTTTCTCCAAACGACACGTCATTGGAATACCTATATTTATTTTTTGCCAGCCAAACGAACTTAGAATATTATCATAGTAACCTTCAAAAATGAACTTGTTCATACCGCCATTCTCTTTCCACATATAGAGCGGAGAATACTCATTACAGCTTTTTGTGGAATCAACTTTTTCGGCTATAAGGTATGCTTTAAATAATAAATCCTGAAAACCATCCGTTTTATATCCATTAACAGATACTCGTTGTCTAATTATGTTCATGTCATAGTCATCTGGCAGTAAAATCTTATATTGCATAGCAATCATTATTTTTTCCTTCTTTCTTCAACAGCTAATCTACATATTTTTCACAATTTAATTATACATATCAGCTCGTTGTGTGTATAATAGTTGTTAATGATGATAGATATCATTTCAAATGATAGCGGAGGAACTACTATGGAAAGTCTGGAACTTAGAATATTTAGGGAAGTAGCTCGTACAAAATCTATATCGAAGTCTGCGGAAAACATGGGGTATGTTCAATCTAATATAACTGCACATATCAAAAAACTGGAAGGTGAATTAAACACGACACTATTCATTCGCCATAGCAAAGGCGTAACCCTCACAAAAGATGGAGAAAAATTACTGTATCAAGCAGAAAAGATAATCTCTTTACTCGATAAGACCTTACAATCTTTTCAGAACAATCCTAAAACTTTAAAAATTGGCACAACGCAGACAATAGCTGGTTATTTATTGCCCAAATGTATCATTGAATATCAAAAACAGTTTCCAAATGTGTCATTGTCAGTTTCCACACTAAATCAAGACGAATTAGACCAGAGTCTATCTAATGGACTATTAGATTTTATAATCACTAACAGTACCCACAATATTACACAAGGTAAGCAGATTTTGGAATTTCAAGACAATTTAATGCTGGCAACTCCATGCTCCTGCAATTCCATAAATGATATTTTTACATATCCAATTATCATAAATAATATCAAGTCCTGCCCCTACAGAAAAGCTCTTTTGGATTGGTGGAACTTACATCAATCGAAATCACCAATGATAATTGAATTAGATACTGTAGAAGCAATTCTTAATACCGTTGCTATGGGCGGTGGAATATCATTATTACCAAAATATATTTTAGCAGATAAACAAAATATCAATAGCTTCTATATTGAAGATTTGCAATATACATCGATTCATATGTGGATTGCTATGAATAAGCTTCCATCAGAATATTTTGCTTTAAAGGACATTCTAAAAAAACAATTTAAAATAGATAACAACTAAGGCAGATAACCACGACACGGTGTATCTGCCTTTTACTATGTTATCCTACAATCTTCCAGTTATTATCTTTATGTAGCACTAGCTCAAACTGCGATAACAGTTCCATATCTTCTTTTGAATTTGGATTTATCCTTTTTACAGCATAGTAAGGTGTTTTATACTTGTGTCCCTCTGTGCTTTCCCCGAACATATCCATGCTGTATAAATCATCATAACGGTCTAACATTTTTTGAAACTTCAAATGCTGGATAAATTCTTTGATTGGGTAAAGGTCAGACGCTTCTATGTTCTTTCCGCTGATGTAATCTGTAATATATTCCCGTAACTTTTCCAACTCATATTCCAGCCATTCTTCTTCGCTGTCAAAAAAGTTATCATAATGTCCATGTTTCAGTTCTGCATTTAAACGTTCTTCCGCTCTTAGAAACTGGCAGACTTCCTTTTCTGCTTGATTGACATATTTCCATTCCCCCGATAACAATTCGTTCGGTGTTACGTCCAGCACTTCCATTATCTTTTCCAGCGTATCAAAAGCAGGATAATTCAACCCTCTTTCAATCTTGGAAAGGCTCTGCATATTGATACCGATTTTGTCCGCAAGCTCCTGTTGTTTCATTCCTCTGAATTTTCTTATGGTCTGTATATTATTTCCTAAATGGCTTATTTTCATCGCATAACCCTCCATATCTCGTTATATCTTCACTGTTATAAGTCTATCACGCTTAATATAGTTTGCAAAGACAAAAAAAGATGTTGACAAATAAGCATATAAGAATTACTATGTCCTTGTAAATGAATAAGCACAATAGAATGAAATACAAAAATATTCAAAAAGAAATATCTATCTAATTAAAGCAATAGATATGAATATTGGTTGAAATGGAACTTGTCAGAAAAGACAAAAACAGGACTGGCTGACAAAGCATTGCAGGACTGCTGGCGTGCGTCAGCAACAACGCCATGACGGCTTGCCGTCAAAGGACGGAAATGCTTTGTCGGCTGGCGAGCCTGCGAGCCTTGTCTGTGCCCCCGTTATCTAACAGGGGGGCACTATTACACAAAAGACAAGTCAAAAACCATATAACCCCAAAGCTGTAAGGAGTAATGAGGAGCTTTAAGAAGATAATACAGTTCACACTTTTTGATAGGTGGTTTACAGGTATTTCAAGGCTGTTGTGGGATTGGAGGAATACAATGAACAATTTAGAATTTGCACTTGAAATGAAGAACAAACGTCTTGCAAGCGGTCTTTCACAAGGAGAACTTGCAAGTCTTACCCATGTATCAAGATATAGTATCAACCGCTTTGAGAACGGAAAAGCCAACGCCAGCAAGGAAACACAGAATATTATCCTGCGTTGTCTGAATTACTATGTCTGTGATAAGCCTTTTTATCTGCTCGTTGATTATCTGTCTGTCCGTTTCCCAACGACTGACGCATTGGAAGTTATCCGAAAGGTGCTTGGTATGAAAGCAAACTATTTTATCCATTATGACTACGGATATTATGGCTATAAGGAGCATTACGCCTACGGGGAAATCAAGGTCATGGCTTCTGATGAGGAACACATGGGCGTATTCTTGGAATTAAAAGGGGCTGGCTCACGCAATATGGAATACGTCTTACAGGCACAGAACAGGGATTGGTATTCATTCTTAAACCGCTGTCTTGACTGTGGCGGTCTTATCCGTCGATTTGACTTAGCAATCAACGATATGTGCGGTCTGCTGGATATTCCTGTCTTATCTGAAAAATACAGAAACGGCGGTGCGGAATGTCGCTGTAAAAACTATGAGAATGTGCAGGGTGGAAAATTAAGCGGAAAAAAACGCAATTTAGCAGGCACACTCTATATCGGCTCAAAGACAGGCACGAAATATTTCTGCCTGTATGAGAAACAAAAGGAACAGGCAACGAAAAAGAAGCATACGGATATTATCAACCGTTTTGAAATTCGTCTGCGTGGTACAAAAGCAGTACAGGCAGTTGAGGAATTGTTGCTGACGTATAACCCTCATGGGCTGGTGTTTTATCTCATTACCAATTTTGTGGAATTTCCCGACTATCCATTGTGGGAGATATTCATTTCCCATGACAATCTACCTTTTGAAATGAACCCTGTACCCGTCAATATGGAACGCACTCTGCAATGGCTGGAAAGACAGGTCATGCCGTCCATTGTAATGATAGAGGAAATCGACAGGCTGACAGGCTCAAACTATATGAAAATGACTGATGAAGCCACACACCTTTCCGAAAAGCAGGAAATGCTTGTGGAACAGATGTGTACGGATATAGCAGACGTAATTGAAAGTGAGGGGGTGTTTTATGAGTAATGCACAGAATATTCCCGTATGGGAAAAATACACCCTTACCATTGAAGAAGCGTCAAAATATTTCCGTATCGGAGAAAACAAGCTAAGACGCTTGGCAGAGGAAAACAAGGACGCTGGCTGGCTCATTATGAATGGCAACCGCATACAGATTAAACGCCGACAGTTTGAACAGGTTATTGATAAATTGGACGCAATCTAATGCAAATGAGCCTTGTATGTGTTATGATGAACACAAGTCATATCAAGGCTCTTTCCAACAAGGAAAGGAGCAGACACCATGAAAGAAAAAAGACGGGATAACAAAGGTCGTATCCTGCATACTGGAGAGAGCCAACGAACAGACGGAAAATACTTATATAAATATGTGGACGCATTTGGAAACACAAAATATGTGTATGCTTGGAGATTGACACCCACAGACCCGACACCAAAGGGAAAACGGGAAAAACCCTCACTTCGTGAACTGGAACAGCAGATAAGACGGGATATTGAGGACGGTATCGACAGCACAGGCAAGAAAATGACGCTTTGCCAACTTTACGCCAAACAGAACTCACAGAGGGCAAACGTGAAGAAAAGCACACAGAAACAGAGGGAACAACTTATGCGGTTATTGAAAGAGGACAAACTGGGTGCTAGGAGCATTGACACAATCAAACCCTCTGACGCTAAGGAATGGGCGTTACGCATGAAAGAGAAAGGCTTTTCCTACAATACCATTAACAACCATAAACGCTCGTTAAAAGCGTCATTCTATATCGCCATACAAGACGATTGTGTAAGGAAAAATCCCTTTGATTTCAAGTTAAGTGAAGTCCTAGAAAATGATACCAAAGAGAAAGTCGCATTGACAGAGGAACAGGAACAAGCCTTACTGTCATTCATCAAGACGGACAACGTGTATCACAAGTATTATGATGATGTGCTGATACTGTTAAAGACAGGACTTCGTATCTCGGAACTGTGCGGACTGACAATCATGGACGTTGATTTTATCCATGAGGTCGTAGTTATCGACCACCAGTTATTAAAGAGCAAGGAACAGGGATATTACATTGAAACGCCTAAGACAAAGAGCGGAACAAGGCAAGTGCCATTAAGCAAGGAAACGATACAGGCATTTCAACGGGTTATCAAGAGCCGACCAAGGACAAAGTCGATAGAGGTAGACGGACACAGCGATTTTGTGTTTGTCAATCCGAAAGGTAATCCAAGAGTTGCCATTGATTATAACGCCTTATTTATCCGTATGGTAAAGAAATACAATAAGCACCACAGGAATAATCCCTTACCACATATCACACCGCATACGCTACGCCATACGTTCTGCACAAGGCTGGCAAGCAGTCGGGAGTATTAAAAAATTTGGAAAGTCATTGCAGGGAAAAGGAAGTGTTGGAACAGCAATAGGAAGTGTTGGATATAAAATTCCTTTTTGCACTTGGGTATCTGCAGTTGGAGGCGGCGTCTATATTAGTGGTCACCTTGTTGAGCGTAGTGTTTCAAAATTTAAAAGTAAATCTAAAATTCATATGATTACTTATTTTAAATGGAAAAATTCTAATAGAAAAAACTTCAAATATACTATGAAAAAGGTATCATATATTACATATAAGAAAAAGAAAGTTACAAAGACTTATACTTCTGTAGAATCAGGAGATGCCGGAGAACTTTTTAATTAAACTAATTTTATACTTATAATATTAAATTATGAGACATAAAAGACATGTGAAGGAAATTATATAAAAACTTTGTGAAAAATTAAGCTATGTAAAAGCTTTCATTGTTAAAAGAGAAGGAAGATTTATTTTATGAGAAAAATTATATTTATATATACGTTGATTAGTGCTATTATTGCTGTCATTTATCTTTTTTTTATAGTTGTAAATCCAGCATTTATATCTGATACAATTAGAGATGTTTGTGTATGTGTGTTTTTTATTCCATCAGTTTTGTTAAATCTTTTTGTAAGATATATTTTTAAAGAAAAAATAAAATAGTTAAAATGATGAAAAAATCTTAAAATCGAATTGACATAGGATTTTGAGGTTTTTTGCTATATGCAGAGAGTGGTCATAAAATTTATTTGATAAGAATAATAGGTAATTGACTCAACTTTCCCAGCTAATATTTCTAAACAAAGCCTGAATAAATGAGGCCTGAGAGTCAATCCATTCACTCACTTTACATTTAATGATCGTTGTGATATCGGCCGCATAGTTATTTACTTGTTCCACAAATAGAGCCATAAGGCTCTGTAATGCTTGTGTCAGATCCATATCCTGGATATCTTTACACAGCGTAAAAAAATAGTTCTCCATAGGTTTTCACATCGTTTTCATGTCTGCATATCCATTCGAGGACAATATACCTGGTAAATACAATGGCTGTATGGCTGACCATGGCAGTATAGCTGCGGCTCTGAAATTCAGTCCCCAGTTTCATAAACGATTTTGAAGCCTTAAAAAAACATTCAATTGACCACCGATTTCCATATTCACGGACTATCTCTGAATCACTTAAACTGCAGTCCGTGCTCAGCAGGTACAGGCATTCACTCTTTTTATTTCGATTGCGCACAAAGACTATCTTCACCGGGATTCCACCCCCTGGTAGTGGCTGTCAGTGAGCCAAAGATATTTTGAGGGCCTTCTATCCGCATGAATTTCTGTAGTTCCGGCAGAGTATAAAGCTTTCCGTGATTAGGAATACCTCTGTTTTAACTGCTTCACCATCCCTATGACATCAATACCAGTCTTCAGGAGGTCTTTTAACATGGGTTCTGTCGTAAACCAGGTATCCATGAGGATGTAGTCTGCCTTAATTCCGGCATCCAATGCCCTCTGTACCAGTAATACCGCCGCTTCTGTCTTTTTAAGCATGCTTTCTTTACAGGCCTTATAGCCATTAGTACGGTGGTCGATGTTGTCAGAGACTTCCTGGTAACGGTTGTTTTTAGCCGTAGAAGAGAGCATATTGAAGCCGACTGGTATAAAGCTGTAACCATCTGACCAGCCAAGGGTTAAAAGGGTAAACCCTTTTTGGAATTTGTGTTCCACATGGTCGTACACTCTGGCAAGCAGTTCTACCTTTTTACTGCGGTTACGCTTGATGACAGAATCATCCAGTACAAGGATTTTGCGGCGTTCTGGTCGGGTAAGGCTGTCAAAAACAGAGGTCACCCTGGCAGCCAGCAGGAGCAGGAATTGAAATACTTCATAAGCAGAAATGCCGCAAGATTTAGTAATATTGGATTTCCGCAGGAGTTTTCCAATCTGAAGTTCCTTAACTGCCTTAGAAAATTGATTCTGGGTATTTCCATTTTGTGAGTTTTGGTATATCATGAGATTAGCACCTTTCTTTGTATGGTAATGGTTGTGGTGATCTTATTATACCAAAGATTTGGTGCTATTTTAATGTCAAGGAACCAATTTTTTAACTATTCCAGCAGAAAAGTCAAGCGTTTACGCCAGATATGCTGGTGGGAAAGTTGAGTTAGAAAACAGTAACAATATAAAAATATTCAAAAAGGAGCGTGATTTGCATAAGTAAGCAAGTTTACATTAGTGCTGACTATGATCGACTTAATGGTGATCAAGATGTTGTAGATGAATTGAACAGATGGGGAAGCGATAATCTGCATAAAGTCGATTTTATTGATATGTCGCAGGTATCGTCTGGCAGTATAGCTATTAGTGATGATTGTCGTATTTGTGATTTGAAAGCTGAATTTAATCGTCAAATTAATGCTTCATCGGCAGTGATTTTCGTTGTGGGTGATATGACCGCTTCTCGTACAGCGGGAAGCGGGTGCGAACGTATGTCTAAAGAACAATGGCAGTGTTTTTGCACACCATATAAGCAAAATACCAATGGTACTAAAATGTGTAAGTTTTCCAGTGTTTTTAAGTGTGGCGAAAATGATAACTATGGAAACATAAATTCGTGTTCTTACCTCCGTCATGAATTTGAACAGGCCAAAAAGAAGAAGAAATCAATCATTATTGTATATAATTCTACACGCAATGAATCAAATTGGCTTCCATCATATATGAACGGTTACGAAAATGATGCGAAACCACTCTGGAAAAAAGATGCTAATGGGAATAAAGTTGGAGACTATTCATACATAAAAGAGGTTCTTGGATTTTGATTAATTTTATTTTTAAAAGTGTAGCCACGGCATTTGCTATCGTCACGGGTATATTTACATTTGCACCAGAGGCATTTTTTGGGAAATATGAATGGATAACACAAGTGACTCTTGAACAAGGTGGACTTTCCCGTGTAGATGCTCAAGATGTTAATATAGTAATTTCTCGTCTTGCGTGTTTTTTGCTTATTTGGATTGTAACATCGTTGCTGTATATGAGTTTCCTTAAATTACGTAGGTGGGTTACAATCAAAGGTCAGAATTATTCAATTAAAGTAGAGTATGGAAATATACTTAAAAAGAGGAACTGCAAGAGAGTAATCAATTTTGATGAGTGTTTTACAACACAAGTTGGTAACGCAACAGCAGATATCAATCCAGGTTCTATATGTGGCCAGTATTTAACATTACATTCAGATTTAAATGTCCAACAGTTGATTGAAGCTGCCCAAATTACACCAGCACGGAGCAAATCAAAATATCTGCATAAAACACGGTATGATTCAGGAACCATAGTCCCGAATGGCGATGATTTATTGATGGCATTTGCGAAATTAGATGAAAGAGGTAAAGGTCGATTTTTTTCTCGCGATGAGTATCTTGCGTGCTTGGACTTGTTGTGGAAGGAATTAGAGAATAACTATTCTGAAAAAGACATATGCGTACCAATATTAGGCGCAGGAACAACATCATTTGATGGTGGAGCCGGAGCATCTATTTCACAGCAAGATTTACTTGACATGATGATTTGGTCGTATAAATTAAGTTCTCATAAAATAAAAGCTCCGCATAAGTTACGTATTGTCTGCAGGAAAAGCAGTGATTTTTCCATCAACAATATAGGAAAATGATTAATGTATTAATGTTATATCCTAACTAAACACAGGAAAAGGGACACTATTTTGGTGTCCTCTTTTTATGTTTGCTTGATTATATTCATTATTTTCCATCCATCAAAAATTATATAAATTTCTTTCAAAAAAGGCTTGCTTTCACACCCAAAACGCATAAGCTGTCACTCACAAGGCAAGCAGCCAATACAAAATATCAAAAAACGAAAGGTGGAAAACATTTATGAAGACAGGAAAAATCACAGCAAAATTGAGAGACGCGGTTCCGGTATGCCTCATGGTAGAGGGAAAGGAAGTAAAACGGTATAAAAACATTGACCTGCCAGATATGCTCAAAGAGGTAGAAATGCTGGACTTCCATTTTAACGTACCCGAAGACGGCAAAATCACATTTGAAATCAACTATGCGCCTGGTGTACTCCCTGAAGTATTCCCGGAGCCGAGGGCAAAAATGACACGGGCTGAAAAGGCAGCGGTCAAAGCGGCAGCCAAAGCCACCGCAGAACAGGAATCCATGCCAGAAGAAACCGCCCTGGCAGCTATACCGGAATCCCCGCAGGAAGTAACGGCGCTGGTAGAAGTAAAGCCCCTTGATATAAAAAACCTAATCGCACCGTCCGCAATCGGGGAAGCCACAGCAGAAACAGAGCCGGTGACAGAGCAAACCGCCAAGAAGGCAACGGAAGAATCCGAAGCAAAAGAACCCGGTAGCATGGAAATCCACTACAATGTAACCGGCCCGCGCAGAAAGGAATTAGCGGCAACAGTAGCTTCCTGTATAATTCAAGTATAGGGAATTCCAAGAAAGGTGGTTGAGAAAGGAAGATACCTCAGAGTAAAATAAGATTACTGACTTAGCCGGTTAGTAAAAATCTTATTGAACAGAGAGGTATCCAAGATGAATTGTAACACACAGAACGCAAAAATTGCATCCATTACTGAAAAAACTTTAATTGTTGCATTGATGTCGGCAGTGAGACTCATTATGCAAGGGCATTTGACTGGCGCAACTACGAGTATGCCAAGAAACCGCTGGCGTTTAGCAACACGGAAGCTGGTTTTCAGACATTCATGGCATGGATGGAGGATATCGCAGAAAAGCACGGTAAAACCGCAGTGATCCCTGGTATGGAGCCGACAGGGCACTATTGGTTCGCTTTAGGGAAATTCCTGCAGGACAGCGGAATGAAGCCGGTGCATGTGAATCCCCATCATGTGAAGAAGTCGAAGGAACTGGATGACAACAACCCCAACAAGAATGACCGCAAGGATCCAAAGACGATCGCAGCGCTGGTCAATGAAGGGCGTTTTTCCTACCCTTACATACCGACCGGTATCTATGCAGAGATCCGGAGCCTGTCGAATCTGCGCTTCCAAGCGCAGGAGGAGGTTACGAGGATCAAGAACCGGATCGCCAGATGGTTTGCTATCTATTTCCCTGAATATAAAGACGTTTATGGGGATTTAACGGCAGTCAGCGGGAGAATGGTGCTAAAGGCAGCTCCGCTGCCAGGAGACATCAGGAAACTTGGTGTGGAAGGCGTGAACCAGATCTGGAGAGACGCGAAGCTAAGAGGCGCTGGAATGAAGAGGACAAAGACCCTGGTATCAGCAGCAGAGCATAGCGTGGGAAGTAAGGAAGCACCGGAAGCGGCGCGGATGGAACTTCGGGATCTTCTGGATGACCTGGATGTATATGCATTGAGATTGGAGGAAGTGCTCTGGAAGCTGGAGGAAAAGCTGAGGGAGATCCCATACATTGATAAGCTGATGGAGATTAAGGGAATCGGACTGATCACAGTCGGTGGCTTCCTTGCAGAGGTGGGGGACATTGGACGTTTTGATAACCCAAAACAACTGCAAAAACTGGCAGGATATGCAATTGTGGCGAATGAATCCGGCAAGCATAATGGCAAAAGCCGGATCAGTCACCGGGGGCGTAAACGCCTGAGATACGTGTTGTATGAGGCTGCCATATCGTTGATAGGAAAGAATGAAGCATTTCGGGAGATACATGAATACTATCGAACCCGCAAGGAAAACCCGTTAAAAAAGATGCAATCGGTGGTGGCAGTGGCCTGTAAGATTATAAGAGTATTCTACGCGATCCTTACGAAAGGAGTCGCCTATGACGAAGCGAAGCTGTTGGGAGACATCAGGAGGCCACAGATGCAGGAGGTATAGCCGTCAGGAAGGAACATAAGGAATCATACTTTGACATGGTTGGACTCAGGCCTTAGCGGCGTTGCTGAGGGTTGAATCCAGCTGTGACAGAAAAGCTGGAAGGTATGGGGAACAGATTGGGAAAACGTCCACCGCAAGGTGCCAAACTGGAAAGCATACAGAACAGGTCAGTAAGACTTTATAGAAAGAATGAGCCAGTAGCCGGCAGGAATATTTTCCATAGGGCAAGACCCTGGACAGGAGCTAAGCTGGCACCCTGGATATGGGCAGGCGGGACGAAGGAAGTTAGGACCCGGCAGAAATGTTGGTGATCCTGGTAGAGACGGGAGGTTTGTTGCCATAGATGGATGGGTATAGACAAGGCCATGTAAAGCGAAAAAGCAAGACGTTTTATTTTGTGTACCCGAAACCACCTATTTTCGTACCAGATACAGAGAAATGTCCATTTCTTTGGCTCATTCATCTGAGATATGGAACAAAAATTCCTCGATTTTAAAGGAAAAAACACTTGACTAAATAGGGAGGAAATTTTATCGGTGCAGCTCCGGTATATATGAAAGCCCCGGCCTATGGCTTCGCAGTAGGCAATTACATTATTGACAGAAACGGAACCCTTACCGGTGAAAAAACAAAGAATTGATAGACGCACTTACAGCACAGGATTTTACCGCAGCATAACAAAACCATACCAGCCCCGCTCCGGCGGGGCTTTTTGCTGGCCGGATATTCTAAAGATAAAGATATGTTTTGAGCCTTTTAGAGCTTGCTTTTCCACCCGCAATATGTAAGCTGTCACTCACAGAAATAAAACATATCTTTAAGGAGGACGCGACCATGCTGCAAATATCTGAAATCGTAAAGAAAACCGAGGAAATGTTTGACCTCTGTAATGAGCATTTCTATAAAAATGAATTAACCCGCCCGGCCATCACCGTATCCCCGGACGGAGGGCGCGGGGCCTATGGTTGGTGCAGTATCAATGAAATCTGGAACGCCAACGGAGAAAAGTACCGGGAAATCAACCTTTGCGCAGAATACCTTGACCGCCCCATTTTCGAGCTGGCAGCCACGCTTTTACATGAAATGGCACACCTCTACAATCTGGTGCATGACATTCAGGATGTAAGCAACAACGGCTATTACTACAACATGAAATTTAAGGCCACTGCCGAGGCCCATGGACTACATATTGAGAAACACCAGAAATACGGCTGGACGGTAACAACACTGGCTCCGAGAGCAGAAACATGGATCAAAGAAACCATAGGCGAGGCCGGTATTCATGCCAGCTGCCAACAAGAACAGGGAACGGCAAAAGGCGGGAGCAAGAAATCCCAAAACCGCAGTATCAAATATGTCTGCCCATGCTGCGGAATAATTATCCGGGCAACGCGGGAGGTCAATGTAATCTGTGGGGATTGCAACGAGCCATTCGAGAGGGAATAATATAGAAGGCGGAGGCCGCAGGGCTTCCGCTAAATTGTTCTTATACATTTTAGCGGGAACATTATCAACTTCCGTCTATGAACAAAGGTGTACAAATTTAAAACTCATAACGAAAACCAATGTATGACATACAAAGAAACTTAGACTTATGACCGACACAAGAACGGTTTATAAAAATAGAAAATGCCTGGAAACGCCTGAAATAGCGGCATTTTCGGACAAAAACAGAAAAACGGCCTCGGAATTTGGAAGGTCGTTTTTCTATTAAAGTTTGTTCCTTGATATGTTTAAGAGTAAAGGTATTGCAATATTTTTAACAATTATTTTGATGTTATCAACTGCTTCTGTGATAGTGACAGCAACAGAAAATGATGTAAATACAGAATCAGAGCTGGTAGAAGTTAAAACAAATAAGATTGGAGATGCTGTAAATAGTGAGATCTCCATAGATCCAGAATTAAGAGACAATATAATTATCATGATAAATGAAAAAAATTATGAGGTGAATGAAGATAATGAATTTGTTTCAACAGAGCGAGAGATGCCAGTAAGCTATGCAACTTATTCTAAAAAATTACAATAAAGAATGGTAAATTAGGTGCATTTGATCGTTATGTTCCAAAAGGGCGTTCGGTTGACACCGATTGTTATGGGGCATCAGAATATCGTAGGCTTACAGTATTTGATAGATCAAATGGTAAAGTGGCTGGAAAAGTATATGATAACGTTTATTCCATTGGCTTTGCTTTTAAAGCAAGCTTCAACAAAAACATGGACATTAAGAGCAATTTTTTGACGGAAATTCTATTTTTGTTTTCAACAAAAAAAATGGTACGCTATAACAAATTTTCAGCAATAGAATGCCGTCGTTTATAGTATGTGTCGAGTATGGCACTAATCTTGCTGTTGAAAGTCCAGTTCGGGTATTTACCGCTAAATGTAGCGAACCACAAGTCAGTATTAGTAATGGTATGGATGGAGGAAGTGGTGTAGCAAAGTTCTTGAACCTACGAACAGAAACTTGATAAAGCGATGAGATGGATAAGATTGCACAACAAATCGAAGCGCTAAAGGTAAATGTAAAAACTCAATTGATCTGATTGATGAAAAAATATTGAAAAATATATCAACTCCTTATCAAATTTATTCCAGAAGATCAGCCGTTTCCTGACGAAATAGAGGCAATTTCCAGGGGGAAAAGAGAAGTGGAAGCTGGAGAAATGGAAAATTTGGAAGATATTCAGTGGGAGTAAAAAAGCAAAAAGAAAATCCAGAAAAAAATAAATAAAATACCGGAAACATATTTTGGTTCCCGGTATTTTTTAGTTACATTAAATTGTATGTATTCTACACGATTCCCTGTGCTGTCATCGCATCAACAACCTTTTCGAAGCCTGCGATATTTGCACCGGCTACGTAGTTTCCTTCCATGCCGTAGCGTTTTGCCGCGTCGTCTAAGTTGTGGAAGATATTTACCATGATGTTCTGTAATTTACCGTCCACTTCCTCGAATGACCAGCTTAAACGTTCGCTGTTCTGGGACATTTCCAGTGCAGATGTAGCAACACCGCCGGCATTGGCAGCTTTTCCTGGAGCAAATAAGATATTGTTTGCCTGAAGGTATTCTGTTGCCTCCAGGGTGGTAGGCATGTTTGCACCCTCTGCGACTGCGAAACATCCGTTTGCAGCCAATTTTTTTGCATCTTCGATATCTAATTCATTCTGAGTTGCACATGGCAGGGCAACATCACAAGGAATGGTCCATACGCCTCTTCCTTCGTGGTATTCTGCGCTTGGACGGGCCTTAGCATATTCGGTAAGGCGGGCACGCTTCACTTCTTTTACATCCTTTAATAAATCTACATCGATTCCGTCTTTGTCATAAATCCAGCCTGTGGAATCAGAGACAGTTACGACTTTGGCACCTAACTGCTGTGCTTTCTGGGTAGCGTAGATTGCAACGTTTCCGGAACCGGAAATACATATGGTGGCATCTTTGAGAGATTTGCCGTTGCATTTGAGCATTTCGTCTGTCAGATAGAGGAGTCCGTATCCGGTAGCTTCTGTACGTGCCAGAGATCCGCCGTAAGATAATCCTTTTCCTGTGAGAACACCTTCATATACTCCGCGGATTCTTTTATACTGTCCAAACATATATCCGATCTCGCGGGCGCCCGTACCAATATCTCCGGCAGGGACGTCTGTGTCGGCACCGATATATTTACAGAGTTCCGTCATGAAGCTCTGGCAGAATGCCATAACTTCTCTGTCTGATTTTCCTTTAGGATCAAAATCAGATCCGCCTTTTCCTCCGCCGATCGGAAGACCGGTAAGGGAATTTTTAAAGATCTGTTCAAAACCTAAGAACTTAATGATTCCAAGATTTACAGACGGATGAAGTCTCAGTCCGCCTTTGTAAGGTCCGATGGCACTGTTGAACTGAACGCGGTAACCGGTGTTTACCTGTACCTGTCCATTATCGTCTACCCAAGGCACACGGAATTTGAACTGGCGCTCCGGATTGACAAGACGCTCTAACAGAGCCTCTTTTCTAAACTTCTCCTCATTGGCCTCTACGACTGCGCGAAGAGATTCCAGTACTTCTTTGACTGCCTGATGGAACTCCGGTTCAGCCGGATTCTGGGCAACCACTTTCTCAATTACTTCATCTACATATGACATTGTGTATCCTCCTTGAAACAATACTTCAGTATTTTGTTTTGCTTGGACTTTTATCGATAACATTATACAGGATAAAATCTCATAAGACAATAGTAAATTACTGCTTTAATGTGTTGAAGTAAGAACGGGAAATGCATGAGGAAAAGATTTCATGTTTTTTCGGGGTATGATATAATGAGCGCAGAACGCCGACGGGGAACTGCTGGGGATGCGGCGGTATAAAGAAAGGAAACACAATGAAAAATTCAGTTGTCATTGCTTATTATAATGGGAAAGAATATATAAAGGAACAGGCGGAATCGATCTTAGGACAGCTTGGAGCAGAAGATGAGCTGATCATTTCCGTGGATTCCGATCAGGACGGTTCCGGGGAACTGCTCAGGGAGATGGCTGAAAATGACGGCCGTTTAAAATTGATCAGGGGCCCGGGCCAGGGAGTGGTAAAAAATTTTCAGAACGGTCTGCTTCACTGCACGGGAGATCTGGTTTTTTTGGCCGACCAGGATGATGTCTGGCTGCCCCAAAAGGTTGAGAAAGTCACTGCCTGCTTTAAAGACCCGGATGTCACGGTGGCAGTCCACAATGCGCGGATTTCCGATGAAGGATTAAAACCTCTGGATGAGACGACATTTCAGTGGAGGGACAGCGGTCCGGGATTTTGGAAGAACATAAAAAAGAATTCCTATATAGGATGCTGTATGGCATTTCGGCGGGATATCTTAAACCGCATTCTTCCTGTTCCGGATTCCATTTGGATTCATGACCAGTGGATCGGGCTTCTCGCTGAACAGCTTGGGAACCCGGTATTTTTAGAAGATGTTCTTTTACTGTACCGCAGGCACGGCGGAAATGTTACCGAACTTACACACGGCAGTGTCATATCCATGTTAAAAAAGCGATATGATATGATTATGGGAATTAACCGTCGGATCAGGAGGTGGAAGAGAGAAGATGCCAAAAAGAAGAAATTTTTATAGACGGAATAAATATTTAATATGGGCATTCCTTGCGCCGTTTTTCATCCTCGAAGGAATTGCAGTCATAATGAAAGTAGAACCCTTTGGGAACAACTCCTTTCTGATCGTGGATGCACTGCATCAGTATCTTCCATTTTTTGCGGATTATCATGAGAAGCTCAGGTCTTTGGACAGCCTGTTTTATTCTTTTCATGGCGGCCTCGGCTTCAACTTTTTGGGGCTGTGGGCGTATTATCTTTCCAGTCCGCTGAACTTTATTATTGTACTTTTTCCGAAAGAAATGCTGAACATGGTTCTCAGTCATCTCTATATTATAAAGATTGCCCTGTGCGGGCTGAGTGCGGCATATTATTTCAGATCCAGAGATAAAAAAAGGCAGGATATGAGCATCACTGCATTTGGAATTTGTTATGCCCTGAGCAGTTATATCGTGGGGTACAGCTGGAATATCATGTGGCTGGAAGTCATGATGATGCTTCCGCTGATCCTTGCGGGCATAGACCGGCTGATAAAGAAGCGGGACGGAAGGCTTTACTGTGCTGCCCTGTTTTTCTCCCTGCTCTGTAATTTTTACATGTCTTTCATGACATGTCTGTTTCTCATACTGTGGTATTTAATGTATGACCATAAAAAAGTGAAAGACTTTTTTGTAAACGGTCTGAAATTTGCAGGATATTCTGTTTTGTCGGCAATGATGGCGGGGGCCGTCCTGCTTCCGGCATATTTGGGAATAATGAAAACCTCATCTGCAAAATGGGATTTTCCTAAAGAACTTTGGTATGGGAATTTTGCGGATCTCTACTGCCGGCATTTCCTGGGGACTGCGCCGATTACCAACTCTGTCAACGACGGGGAGATTAATCTCTACTGCGGGATATTGACACTGATCTTCGTGCTGTTCTATTTCATGGCCTCACGGATTTCGTGGAAGACAAAAATAAAACGTGCAATGCTTCTGATACTTTTGTTTTTCAGCTTTAATATGCCGTTCCTTGGCTATATATGGCACGGATTTCACAATCAGTACGGAATACCAAACCGGTTTGCATATTTATATATTTTTCTTCTGCTCATTATGGCCTATGACGGGCTACTGGTCATCAAGAGGGAAGGAAGAGAACAGGCATGGAAACTCTGTATTGCCTGCGGCATCTTCTGTATGTCAGTTGGGATCTCAAGCCTCCTGAATACAAAAGCCTTTGACCGCAAAGTTTTGGCACTGACAACGGCAGCGGTTTTCGTGTATCTCCTGGTATTTGCTGTGTACGACAGAAAAACGCTGTCCAGAAAAGGGATGATTGCCATATGCTCGGTTCTGCTGGCCATAGAAACAGCCGGGATGGCAGTCTACGGCTTTTCTGAGAACGGCCAGGTGCTGGTCACTGAATATTTCGGGGATACAAAAGATATCCAGAAGGTAAAGGACAAATACAAAACAGGTCCGGACCGGCGAATGGAACTGGTCAAGGGCAAAATGCTCGATGAGAGCATCTGGCATACATTAAACGGAGTCACCATGTTTGGGTCCACGGCCCTCGGCAGTGTAGTGGATATCATGGACGACCTGGGATTTTATACGGGAATCAATGAGTACCTGTATGAGGGGGCAACCCCTTTTACCAATAATCTTCTCGGAGTGAAGTATAATTTGTTAAGGACATCGGATACGAATACCACAGAATTTCAATATCTGGACCGCATCGGCAATGTAAATGTATATGAGAACCCATATTCTACGGCGGTTGGATACGGTATGAAAGAGTCAGCGTACAAATGGAAGTATGACGACGTTAATCCGTTCCTGGTACAGAACAGACTGTCCGGTGATGCGTTCGGGGGAAATGATATTTTTCACATGATCAAGACAGAACAGCCGAAAACCAACGCCTGCAAGATTACTCAGAGCAATGATGGGGAGTATGTCTTTGAAAATACCGCAAGTCTTTCCGACAACATGGTATTTGAGATTCCGGTCACAGAAGACGGAAAGCTTTATTTTCATTTCGACGGAAGCCAGGTGGAAGATACCGCTATTTACCGCAACAATGAGATATATATAAGCGGCAGGCTGAATGCACAGTGCATTTATCTGGGAGATTTAAAAAAGGGTGATCGTATCACTGTGAACATGAAACTGAAAGAAGATGACCTTATGTCGGGCGTGGTGAGAGTCACTCTGGCATCTTTAGACGAGGATTCCATGAAAGACCTGTACGGGAAAATGCAGGAACAGGCATTTCATCTGAGAGAGTCTTCAAGCGGCATGCTGAAAGGCTCTGTAAATATGTCAGAGGCAGGACCGGTATTTTTCTCAATCCCGTATGATAAGGGCTGGAAGGTTCTTGTGGACGGAAAAGAGACAGATGCAAAGTCAATCGGAAATGCATTTCTATGTGTGGATGTGTCTGGAGGAAAGCATGAGATTGAGCTTAAATACTGTCCTGAAGGATTTAAAGAAGGGGTCATTTTAACAGCCCTGGGATGGATTGTGTTTGCAGTGATCTGCATCAGGAAACGAAAAAAATCTGCCTAGACGGAGAGGAGGCCGGGAACCGTAAAGCTCCCGGCCGGTTATGAAAAAATTTTAAAAGCCTAGCAATCAAATTTGTTTAATTACTATAATTTTAGTATAAACGGAAAATGTGAGCGGAGTTTGATAAGATTATGAACAAACTGTGAACAAAAGTGTAAGAAAAAAATAAGCTTTTTATTGCTATTTATAAGGGACCGATATGTTAAACTAAACAGGTAAGAATAATTTACGGAGGAAAATTAAGATGGGAAAAAGAAAAGTTTTATTCAGGGCGGCAGCTCTGGCTTTGGCTGCGGTCATGACATTTTCATGGGGGCCGTCTAAGTTTGTTAAAGCGGACAGTATAGACAGCGATCAGTATCTGGCATTAGGGGCAGATCTCAGTTCAAAAGAAAAACAGACAGTACTGGAACTGCTCGGTGTGAGCGACACAAGCAGTTATACGTTGATTACAGTTACAAATAAAGAGGAACATGAATATCTGGGCGATTATCTTTCAAGCAAGGTCATAGGCAGCAGGGCGTTATCGTCTGTCACAGTCAAAAAGACCGACGGCGGAAGTGGTGTCAATGTTACCACAGAAAATATTACATACTGTACGGATGGGATGTATAAGAATGCCCTTGTCACTGCGGGGATTAAAGACGCAGAGGTGAAGGTGGCCGGGCCGTTTAAAATATCCGGAACAGCGGCACTGGTGGGCGTCATGAAGTCCTATGAGGAAATGACCGGAAAAAAGATTCCCGAAAAGAGCAAGGATGCTGCAACCGACGAATTGATCACAACAGGTGAGGTATCTGAGAGCATCGGAAAAGAAGATGCGGAAAAACTGATCGCCGATGTAAAACAGAAGGTTGCTGAGGACAGTTTAAAGACTCCGGCAGAAATCGGAAAAGCAATCGATGAGTCTGCAAAGGATTTGGAAATCAATCTTTCCGATGCAGACCGCCAGAAGATTCAGGAGCTGATGGATAAGATCTCAGACCTTAATTTAAATGTGGATCAGCTGAAGGAACAGGCAAGAGATATTTATAACAAACTCAACGACAGCGGATTTTTTGATAAGGTGAAAAGCTGGTTTTCAGGATTCGTAGATACCATTAAAGGAATTTTCAGCTAATCATAGAAAAGTGGATTAACCCTCTTTATGTCTACATATATTGGACATAAGGAGGGATTTTTTATGGATCAGAATCAGATGCTTTTATACATAATGGTGGTGGGCTGCGGCCTCTGTGTGCTTTACGGAATCTTAAAGAGGCCGTCCTACCTCCTGGTCTTGCTGGCGAGAGGAGGGTTCTGCTCGGCTCTTGTATTTTTTATCCACATCTATTGTCAGAAAAATGGAATTCATGCACCTGTGGATTTAAACATAGCTTCCATCGGAACAGGAGCACTCCTGGGCCTGCCCGGCGTCGTGGTGCTTTATGTGCTGGGATGCATCGTGTGAGTTTTTTCCACTATTTTCGTCACGCTTTGAAATGCGTTCCTCCAATAGTGATAAAAAACTATTAATCTAAGTTATATTCTATTTATTAAAAACTGCACGTTTCAGTGCAGTTTTTTGGTGTTCAGACATCTGCAGTCCATCTTGAAAATATTTGGTTTTGCACGGCCTTTCATACAATCTTATAATGGTTTTAAGGAGGGAGAAAGGGTGAATAATCGATTAAAAACTATTTTCTTGTTCTTAATACAAAATGACGATCAATACATCACGGTGAAAGATCTTTCGCGGAGATTTTCCATCAGTATGAGGACCGCTTACAATGACTTGAATCAGATCAGCGACTTTCTTTGTGAAAACGGTTTTATTAATCTGGACAGAGAAAAAAGCAAAGGAATTATACTGCGTTTGGACAATCAAGAAAAAAGGAGACTTCAGAAAATGATCTGGAGCGGGGAGGACCAAAATATTTCTCCCAGGGAGCGGAGCATTAAGATCACTCGTTACCTTTTAGAATCTCTTGATTATATTACCATCGATGAGATTTCCAATCACTTTCAATATTCAAGGAATACGATCGTCAATGACTTGAAAAAAGTAAAGAGCTGGATGGGCAGACATGAGCTTAAACTGGTAACTTATCCATACAGGGGGATCTGCATTGAAGGGGAAGAACATTCCGTAAGAGCTGCGTGGACTGCGTGCCTTACAGAAGAAAGACAGGGAAAAAATCTGATCAATGAGCTGAATTTATGGGGCACCATCATAGGAAAAGACGAAGCGGTAAAGCTGATCCAAACCGTCTCTGACCTGGAAGAAGAACTTCACACAAGGCTGTCCGATGAAGCTTACGGCCGGATTGTCTTTTCTCTCGGATTTTCTGTATATAGGATTCGAAATGGCAGAGAAATAGAGGAAGACTTCCTCTATCCAGGCCTGGAGGAATCAAATGAATTTCAGATCATTGCAAGAAGGGGAAGGGGACTTGAGAAAAAATTCGGTGTTTATTTTTCAGAAAAGGAAAAGGCATATCTTTCATCACTTTTTATAGCAAGCAGCCTGCAGGATGAAAAGAATTTCGGCAAGATTGTGAACCAGTGGCTGCCTCTTCAGATCATAGTCAGAAAATTGATCAAAGCCATGGAAGCAGAACTTGATGCAGAACTGATGCAGGACCGGCAGCTGTTGTATGGGCTGCTGGCACATTTGAGGCCTGCGTATTACAGAATCCTCTGCGGCATGCCTGTTGACAATCCGATGTATGAGTATGTCATGGAAAATTTTAGATTCATTCATGAAAAAGTAATGGACCAGATTTGTCTGGCAGAGCAGGACCTGGGAATTTTATTTCCCGAAGAAGAGGTCTCGTTTCTGACGATCTGTTTTGCGGCAGCACTGGAGAGGCAGAAGAAGAAAAAGAAAAGGCTTCCCCGGGTTATGGTGGTATGCAGTACGGGGACAAGCACATCACAGATGCTTTTATCCCAGCTGAAAAGCAGATTTCAAATTTCCCTGCTGGGGGCTTTTCCGGCCAGAAAGGTGGATGATATTTTAAGGAGTCAGAAAGTCGATCTGATCATTTCTACGGTGGAATTAATCCGGGACAATGTAAAAATTATAAAAGTCAGTCCGGTTCTGAGTAAAAATGACATGGACCGGCTGAGCGAACAGCTCGGTTCCATCGACACAAAAATCAGCGTACATGAAATTTTGGAAATTATGAAACGTCATGGAATGATCAGGGATGAAGCAGGACTGAAAAGAGAACTGGAACAGTATTTTAAATCCGAAACCACAGAGTTAATTACGGAAGGAAAGGACAGAGATCCAATGTTGATAGAAGTGTTAAATGAAGACTTGATTGAAACAAATGCAGAAATAAAAACCAGAGATGAAGCGGTGAGGGAGAGCGGACGGCTATTATGCAGCCAGGGGTTTGCAGAGGAGAGCTATATAGATGCGATGATCCAAAATGTGAAGGAAAACGGTACCTATATCGTGATTGCACCCGGAATCGCCATGCCTCACGCAAGGCCTGAATGCGGTGCAAAAAAGATCGGGATCAGCCTTATGACATTGAAAGAGCCGGTCGTATTCGGCCATAAGGTCAATGATCCTGTGAGAATTGTCATAGGCCTTTGCGCAGTCGATCACCAGACACATCTGACAGCACTCTCGGAGCTGGTAGAGATATTAAATGACAGGGAGAAAATAGAGTTGATCTTAAAGGCCGGATCGCCCAAAGAGATTATGGATGTTGTAAAGAAAGGAGCAGCCTTATGTTAAATATAGTGACAGTGTGCGGAGCAGGAGTCGGAAGCAGCATGATGATGCGTCTGTATGCGCAGCAGAGTCTGTCGGAAGAAGGGATTGAAGCAAATGTGGAGGCGGCAGACATCGGTTCTGTCAATCCCGATACCTTTGACATTGTGATCACCACATCTGATTTTGCAGACCTTCTTCATGCTTCCAGAGCGAAAATCGTGAGGATTGATAATATGATGGACAAGTCTTATCTGAAAGAACAGCTTTTAAGAACAATAAAAGAAATATAGACAGTGATTAGAGAAAGGATAAAATATGGATATATTAATGTACCTGATCAACAACGTCTTTAATCAGGCGGTGTTTGTCATAGGAATGGTCGTTTTTCTGGGAATGCTCGTACAAAAAACGGAGATGTCTAAAACCGTTGCAAGCACCGTTAAGACAATGATTGGATTTTTGCTGATCAATACAGGAGGACAGACGCTTGGGGCTGCACTGCTTCCTCTTCAGCCCATGCTCATAAGAGTCTTCCGTCTCCAGGTAAAAGTACAGGATCTGGGAGCCGCACAGGCAGAAAGCCTTGGGGACATAGGCAGTGAGATGGCCCTGATCTTTGCCCTTGGATTTCTGATGAATATTTTGCTGGCGAGAATTACGAAATTTAAGTATGTACATCTTTCTGCCCATGTCTCATTTTTCTTTTCTGGGCTGATTGCGGCGGCATTAAAATTTGGGACAAATTTAAGCTTTATACCATTAGTTCTCACAGGAGCCGTCCTGTTAGGGTGCTATATGACCTTTACATGTGCCTACGTGGCACCTCTGATGAAAAATATCAAGGGAGGGGAAGGATTTACCCTGGCACATTCCAGTTCCTGCGGTATCTGGCTGGCTGCAAAGATCGGCAGACTTGTGGGAAACAAAAAAAAGGATCTGGAGGATATTAAAATACCGAAGAAATTAAATTTCCTGAGAGAAATGACGATTGCACTTACTGTCGTAATGACCTTGATGTTTTTCGTAATCTCTCTGATCAGCGGTCCGGGATGGGTTGTGCAGCAGGTCAGTCAAGGCAGAGATATCATCAGTTTTTCCCTGCTGAACGGTTTACAGTTTGGACTCTGGATTACGGTGATCATCACCGGTGTGAGAATGCTTTTGTCAGAAATCATCCCTGCATTCCATGGAATTGCAGATAAGGTAATTCCGAACGCAGTTCCCGGACTGGATGTGCCGCTGCTGTTTCCAAATTATCCAACTTCCGTTATTTTTGGATTTTTGGTGAGCCTGGCCGCAGGATTTATCGGCATGGGGATTTTAGGAGCAGTCAATTATCCGGTCGTTGTGTTTCCGGCTCTGATCCCTACATTCTTTACAGGGGCGGTTACGGCTATTTTTGGAAACTCCACAGGCGGGATCCGGGGTGCGTTTGCAGGTTCATTTTTGAACGGAATGATTCTGATCATAGGCCAGGCACTCCTGCTTCCAATGATCGGAACTTATGCTCCGATCATGAGAATATTAAGTGAGACTGACTATTGTTTATACGGACCGCTCTTAGGAGGACTTTTAAAACTTCTGGGAGGCATTTAGATGAAAGATCTTGTATTGTATATGACCACTGGCTATCCTGATGAAAATACTTTTTTTCAAATGCTGGATATGCTGGATGAGGAAAAAGTTCCTGTTCTGGAGCTGGGAATTCCGGTCGGGAATCCGTTTCTGGACGGTGATCTGATCAGGCAAAGCCACAAGCAGGTGCTCGATTCAGGAATTGGCAGGGAAAAGATTGTAAGGTGGCTGCAGAAAATACGGAGAGAGTATAAATTCCGTATCATACTGATGACGTATAAGGAGGGTATGGAAAAGTTTTGTTTATCTGAACTGGACAGAAAATTATACGACGGCATTTTATGTGTGGATGAAGTGATAAGGGCAGATAGCGGGATGAAACCGGTTCAGATATATAATGAAACTATGACGGAAGTTCAAATGCTTGGACTACTGGCTGAGAATGCAAACTTTGCATATGTCATGAGCGGAGATGGGAAGACCGGATCTTTTTCGCGCCTGCCGGACGGATATATACGGACTGTTCATTTTTTAAAGAAAAATACAGCCCTGCCTGTCTATGTGGGATTTGGCATAAAGACGCTAAAAGACGTGAAAGCTGTGTGCAGCCATGGGGCAGACGGGGTGATCATCGGATCTCATTTTATGAGAATCATGAGAGAAAAAGGATGCCTGGAATGTAAAGAATATATAAAAATAATAAACAATTATTTACAAAAAACTGCTTTACAATCATAAAGAATAATTGTAAAATAATACCATAGGAGGGAGGCCTATGGTATTATTATTTTATCTCACAGCCGCGGTGATATGGGATTTCACCACATTCCGGATACCGAATTATTTTATTTTGTTTGGACTGATTCTTGGAGCTTTGCTCCTGCCGTTTCGCGGCTATGGCATACAGGAAGTCCTGCTGGGGTGTCTGTGCCCTGCTGTTTTTTTATATCCGCTGTTTTGCATGGGTGTCCTTGGTGCGGGAGATATCAAGCTCTTTGCTGTCACAGGACTGTTCCTCGGCGGATTAAACATATATCTTGTGGCGGTATCATTTGCAGCCGGAGGTGTTCTTTCTCTGTTTCAGATGTTATCTGACAGAAGTCTGATTCCGCGTCTTGTCTGTTTCTATTTCTATCTGCTCCGCTGTATCCATGAAAGAAAGTTTATGACGTATCCATCTTATTCCCCTCAGAAAGAGAAAAATCAAATTCATTTTACCGCGGCAGTGATGATCGGGTATCTGATGCTGTGTGCATGGAAGGAGTGCCTATGAGCCATATTTTTATCGGCATCTATGATGAAGACGCTGTTTATGGAAAACGGCTGATGGAGTATATCAACCGGCAGAAAGAGTATCCTCTCACAGCGGCGGCGTTTGCTTCTTTAGAAGCACTCACAGAATTTACCGGCAGTCAGGATGTGAAAGGTTTAATTCTTGAGGAGGGAACACAGATCGATAGTAAAGTACCGGTTTATTACTTAAAGAAAGATTCCACACAGGAGGCATGCCGGTATGGAAGTGCAAAGGAGATCGTGAAGGAGGCCTATGCAGCTTTCAGGCCGAAAGGTCTGAGTTCAGGCGGTGTCACGGGTGTCTACTCTCCTTCCGATAATCTGAAGCGGACCGGATTTGCACTTGAGACCGCCGAAAAACTCAATGCATTGTTTTTAGGCATGGAGTCCTTTGGTTATGCCGTTTATAACAGGAGCATGGAGGACCTTTTGTTTGCGGTGAAGGCCAGGAGAGAGGGCATCATTGATTATGCATACAGTCTGACCGCCGGCACTGACGGAGTCCAAAGGATAGACTCTGCCCGATGTTTTCTGGACTATAAGGACATGTCCGGGGAAGATTACCGATGGTTTTTTCAGCAGCTGGGGGAAGCGGGCATATCCGCCGTATTAGATATGAGCACCGCCTGTATTTATGATTTTGAACTGTTCTCATTGTGTGACTGTCTGTATCTTCCTGTTTGGGAAGAAGATATAGAGGATTCCCGGTTTTTGGGGTTTAAAGAGCTTTCAAAAGAGCACCCTGTACTTTCAACACTGCACTGGAAGGAGGTATATTTATCAAAGACACAGAACCGAGCAGACAGGACGAGATGTCCTGCAGAGAAATATTAAAAGAAAGAGTTCTTCAGAGGGCTGACCTCATCTGCGATATAAGCGACAGACAGCTCCTGGAACTGATAGAAGAAGAACTGCAGCGGATGTCAGAAGAAGGGTATCTGCCGCTGAAGTACAAGTTCGAACTGCTGAAAGAGGTTTATAACTCTCTGCGCAGACTTGATATTCTCCAGGAGCTGCTGGACGATACTTCGATCACGGAGATCATGATCAACGGATATGAAAATGTATTTGTTGAGATCGGCGGAAAGCTCAGGAGATGTCATAAGAAGTTTTCTTCCGAAGAGAAGCTGTATCAGGTGATCCAGCAGATCGTGGCAGGGGCCAACCGTATCGTCAATGAGACGAATCCCATAGTGGATGCCAGGCTCCCCGACGGTTCAAGGGTGAATGTAATGCTGCCGCCGGTCTCCTTAAACGGTGCCGCTATGACGATCAGAAAGTTTGCGGGGGAACCTATGACGATGGAATGGCTGAGGGGAAAAGGAGCCTTTACGTATTTTACGGAGCAGTTTCTTGAGATACTTGTGAAGGCCAGATATAACATTTTTATTTCAGGAGGCACCGGAAGCGGAAAGACAACATTGCTGAACGGAATGTCAAACTGTATTCCAAAAGATGAACGGATCATCACGATAGAGGACTCGGCCGAACTTAAACTCAATGGTATTGAAAACCTGGTTCGTCTGGAGATGAGAAATGCTAATATTGCCGGGGAGAACCAGATTACGATTGCACAGCTGATTAAGGCAGCGCTCAGGTCAAGACCCGACCGGATCATCGTGGGGGAAGTGCGCGGTGAGGAAGCTTTGTCGATGCTGAATGCCATGAACACTGGACATGACGGCTCCATTTCGACGGGACACTCAAACGGCCCGGAAGATATGCTCAGGCGCCTGGAAACAATGGTTCTCATGGGAGTAGATATGCCGGTCTCAGCCATAAGGGGACAGATCGCATCTGCCATTGATATTATCATTCATCTCGGCAGAGTCAGAGACGGCAGCAGAAAGCTGATGGAGATCGATGAGATTCTTGGAATTCACAACGGTCAGGTGAAGCTTGCAAAACTGTTTACGTATGATCAGGAAAAAGGGCTCTGTTTTGCCGGATCACTTAACAATACGAAAAAACTTAGGGAGTATGGTCAGTATGAGGCTTATAAAGAACTATTATCTCAGCAGAATCAAGGAGGTAAACATCCTTGAAGTGTTTGATATACGAAAGGCTGCGTTCAAAGCGGCACAGGGAATGATTTTGTTTTTTATAGTATGCTATCTCTTTTATGACCGGATCTGGCTCGGGCTCCTCTATGCCGTGTTTTGCTTCCCATATATGCTGTACCAGGCCAGAGAGGAGAGAAAGCTGCGGATCAGACAGGCCAGGCTGGAATTCAAAGAGATGCTGCTCTCCGTCTATAACAGTCTGAGCGCGGGATACTCCCTGGAAAACGCTGTGAGGGCCGCAAGAGATGATTTGAAAACAGTCAATGGAGATAAGAAAAGTGTGCTGGAACAGGAACTCTCTCTGGTGTGCGCGGGACTGGAGGTGAATCAGCCTGTCGAAGTGTTGATGGACAAGATGGCTTTAAGGCTTGGTGTGGATGAAGCAGTGCAGTTTGCACAGGTGCTGTGGATAATTAAGAGAAACGGAGGGAATCTGATCCAGATCATTAAAAAGTCGGTGGAGCATATGAACCAGAAGATACAGGTGAAAGAAGAAATCCTTACGATGGTGTCTTCCAAAAGGATGGAACAGAAAATCATGTCTGTGATGCCGTTTTTTGTCCTTTTGTATGTGCGTCTCATGAACCCGGGATATTTTCAGGTTCTGTATGACTCGCCGGGAGGCGTGATATTGTCGACGGTTTGTCTGATTGTTTTAGTCACTGCAGGAATGTGGGCAAAAAGGATTGTGGAAATCGAGGTGTAACATTGATAGAAAAATGGGTCCGTCATCTGCCGGAAACAGCTGTCAGGAACAGGAGGGAGTGCATCCGCAGCTACTTCTGCGGCAGCAGGGAGGAACAGGAGAAAGAGGTTTGGCGTTCACTTTTCGAACAGTGGAGGAGGGTATTTCTCGCAGCCTTTATATTTGTTGGGGTCATCTTTTTAGCGGCAGGGGCAGAATGGCTGGGAAGAAAAGATATTGTCATCCACAGGGATAAAGACGGAGAAGAACTGAACCAGGAACTAAATATTGATACAGGCAAAGAAAAAGAGTCCTATGATCTGACCATTCATCCGAAGGCATATACCAAAAAAGAAGAAAGGGAAGCCTTTCAGAAGGCAAAAAGCTATCTGGAAAAACATATGAAAGGTGACAATCCGTCTTTAAATGAAGTGAAAAGCCCGCTTGATTTCCCAGGGCAGATTCCGGGAACTCAGATAAAAGTCAGCTGGGATACAGGGGATCTGAGTCTGATCGATGAGGCAGGCAATGTATTTAACGGAGATTTAAAAAATCCTGTGATCATAAAAGTGAGAGCGTCTCTCTCATACGGAGAGCGCAGAGAAATAATCATGACACCGGTCCGCCTGGTTCCCGGACAGGCCGGCAAAAAGGGATCAAAAATTGCCGGAATTAAAAAGGAATTAGAACAAATTGAAAAAGAAAATGCAGGGAAAGAAACATTTCGTATTCCGTCAAGTATAAACGGCAGTGAGATTACAGAGGCGGACAAGGGGAAAAGCCGTCTCCCGATACTGGCTGCAATGGGTATCCTCTGTCTCGGGCTCCTGTGGTACACAGAGGAAGAAAGACAGAAGCAGAAGAAGGCTAATTCAATGAAAGAGACGATGGAGGAGTATCCTATGATTATCAGCCGGTTTGTTTTGCTCCTGGGAGCCGGAATGACGGTTCAGGGAGCAGTCCATTCCATCGGATCTTCTTATGACGGGGATCACCCCAAGTTTGTTTACCGGCAGTTTCAGGAGGCAGATAGAAAGATCGCTCTCGGGATGTCCCAGACGCAGGCTCTCAGTGAACTTGGAAGCAGCATTCAGCTGCCATGCTATAAAAAGCTGTCGGTCCTGCTTTCCCAGAGTCTGCTCAGAGGAACAAGGGATCTTTTAAGCAGACTTGAGGAGGAAGAGACAGCGGCGTTTTCAGAGCGGAAGGAAACGGCCCGGCGCAAAGGGGAGGAGGCCAGCACTAAGCTGCTGATGCCGATGATCCTTATGCTGATCGTTATTCTCACCCTGCTGATGGTGCCTGCATTTTTATCATTTTCGTAGAAAGGAGAGTTTGCTATGAAGGAGTTTATGAAAGATGAAAGAGGAATGGGTGTGGTAGAAGTGATTTTGATCATCGTCGTTCTCATAGGGCTTGTCATTATTTTTCAAACTCAGATCAAGAAAGTGGTACAGAACATTTTCAAAACGATCACATCCAAGACGGGTCAGGTTCAATGAAAACAAATACGAGGGGGAGTGTGACTGTATATGCAAGTCTTATGTTTCTCGTAGTTTTTCTGCTGCTTAGCATGTGTCTGGAAGGAGCTTATCTCTATCTGGGAAAAGGGAAGGCCCAGGGAGCTTACATGGCGGCCCTCGCAGGTGCCAGAGGAAATTATCAAAAAGAGCTGGAGCAGCAATATCATCTGTTCGGATTGGATGTGCGGTATGGAAAACAGCTGGACGAGAAACTTGCGGAGGCATTGAAATACAATCTGACAGAGAGCAGGGATCCGTTTTCTTTTTATCCTGGCTCTGTGAGAACCTCTCATAAAGTTTCGCTGGCAGACAGAAGAGGTGAGATCCTGAGAGAACAGATCGCAGAATTCATGAAATACGACCTTGGGAAAGACGGCATCAGGCTGCTGACGGATAACGTGTTTAAGATGCCGAAAGAAGACGATGCCTCCCGGGCAAGAGAAGTCATCAATGAGGCAGACAGAGAAGTCAAAGAGGAGGAAGAAGCGGAGGAGACAGGAAAAAAGACGGAAACAAAAACGCCGGTGAGATCAAAAGATCCGAGGAAAGGGCTGGTCAAGATTTTGCGGGAGGGCATGGTGACTGTTGTGCTGGGAAAAGAGTCGGAAGTATCCGAACAAAATGTACCGATCGTCTACGGACACAGGGACACGAAGAAGGAAAAGAATCCTGATTTCTATCAGGCGGAATCAGTAAGTCAGTCATTAAAAGGCCGGGGACAGTATGCATCTTCACCGGGGATAAAAACAGAACTTATGGGGACAGCCTACGGGGTAAAATATTTCAGGAACTATACATCAAAAGAAAAGAAGAAGGGCCTGCAGTATGAAACAGAATATCTGATTGCCGGAAAGGAGTCGGAAAAAGAAAATCTTGGTTCGGTGTTTTCTAAGATTCTCTTGATGAGATTCCTGCCAAACTTGATCTATGTTCAGGGAGATACTGTAAAACAGGGGCAGGCAGAGGCACTTGCGGTCTCGATCCTCGGAATTACCGGGCTCGTACCTGTTGTCAAGCTGGCAAAGCATCTGCTTCTGGCAGCGCTGGCCTATGGAGAATCAATTCTTGATCTGAGGAATCTTTCGGAAGGAAAACAGGTGCCTCTGTGGAAATCCAAAGACACATGGCAGATGGAATTTGCGGGTCTTTCCTCACTTACCGGCAGAAGAAAGTCTGTAAAGAAAGGACTGTCTTATAAAGATTATCTTCAGGTATTATTGTTCCTCCAGACTGAAAAACAGGAAAAATATCTGCGGATGATGGATGTGATCGAGGACAATATAAAGAGGAAAGTCCCCGGGTTCTCTCTGAAGGATTGCTACGTTTCCTTTGAAGCAGAGACAAACATGAGTCTGAATCCGTTCAGATTCGGGGGAATCAATCTTCCGGTCATGGGACGGTATCAATGGCCAATGAAAGAAATATCACAATATTAATGTCTAAACGGGAGGAGGGGAGCAGAGATGTTCTTGGATTGTAAAAGAAAACATTTCTCCAAGCCAACAGCCAACAATTTAAAAATATCAATTGAATACAGACGATCCAAAGGGACATCTCTGCTCTCCTCCTCCGGTGGGAGCATGACGCTGGAAGCCAGCCTTCTGATCCCGGTTTTTGTATTTTTATTCCTGGCGCTGGCCTCGGTCGGGGAAAACCTGTGGATTCACGGTCAGGTATATCACGGAGTTACAGAGGCTGCAAAGGAGGAAGCGGTATATGAGTATATGCTGGCCAAAAAGAACATCTCTTCAATGAGGACCGTGCTGCTGAAACAGAAGTTTCTGACTGCTGTGGATCAAAAAAGGCTGAATAGCTCCTCACTTGCGGGAGGTGCACAGGGTATTTTGTTTACAGACTCGCGGTTTCAGGAAGACCGCGAAATCTATGAGATCAGGGCGCGCTACCGAATCGTGTACCGTCTTCCTTTTCTTCCGCCGTTTACAGGAGACTATGAGCAGAAGATCAGACAAAAAGCTATGACCGGATATGCTGAGGGACAGAGAGGAGCTGGCAGCGGGGAAGTATATATAACGCCCTATGAGAGTGTATACCACAAAGACATAAACTGTACGCATCTTTCACTGTCCATTGTTTCTGATTCGGATGTGCAGAAGTACAGAGACGGAAAGACCAGATACCGGGAATGTGAACGCTGCACAAAATACCATAAAGGGGATATATCCATTTTATTTATTGCGAAAGAGGGAGACGCTTATCACACGGACTTAGGATGTAGCGGCTTAAAAAGAACAGTCAGTAAGAAAAAGAAAAGTGAGGTAGAGGGGATGAAGCCATGCGAAAGATGCGGGAAATAGATGGATATATGACATTAGAGGCGAGCCTTATCGTACCTGTTATCTGTTTTTTACTTGTTCTTCTGTTTTCGTTTTTCTTTTATATTATGGATCTGGGTATTGTATCTGGTACTGTAAAAGAAGCAGGATTGTATTCGGAGAAGCAAAAATATGGAACAGATTTGAGGCGGGATCTGGAAAGAAAGATCATGATGGGGCGGATCAGTTCATTCAGCGTATCTGAGACAAAGGAAAAGAGAAAGATCAAAGTACAGGCTGAAATTGGAGTGCCGGTGGCGGGAAGTGTGGAATTCTTTGGGCTGCGACTGTTTAAGATTACGGAACAGCAGGAATTTATGCTTCCAAAAGAGACAGAAAAGATCAGGAGGTGGAGCTTGATTGAATGAACAGTGGGTCCGGGAAGGGTTTGATCATTACTATGTTGTGCCTAAAACAGGCGGGGAAGTTTATGAAGAGCAGGTCCTTCTGTCAAATATGATCGCGGGGATCCTTCCCTGTGAACTTCGGAGGACGGAAAATGAAGAGGCATATTATTTTCATCTTGTTTCATCTGATTTATATATTGACCAGATTGGAAAGCTGGATGCGGGAAAATTTTTTATGGATCTGATCACGACGATAGAAGAAGCGGAGGATCACCTGCTGAATCCGGATCAATTTATTCTGACACCGAGGCATGTGTATGTTTTCGGCGGGAAGCCGGCTCTCTGCTATGTGCCGGGAAACGGATCAGACATCACAGAGCAGCTCATGGAGTTTGTACAGTCCTGTATTGATCAGCTGGATTATGGAAGCCGGAGCCAGGTCACTTTTTTTTACGAACTGCATAACAGGCTGAGAAAATCCCCAGTCTCCCTGGAAGGGCTGAAACAATTTATGAATCCTGAACCGGTATTGATTGAGCGGGCAAAGGAGTTTCCGGGAACAGAAGAATTCATAAAAGATGAACCTTTTGAGAGCAAGAAAGATAAAAGAGGCAGGATGCAGGTCTGTTCTGCCATGCTGTATATTCCGCTTCTTTTCTCTGCCGCATATTTTGCGGTCAGAGCATGGAATGAGGGAATGACCTATCCGAATCTCAGAGGGATTGTGATCGGAGGGTTTCTGATTATGCTAAACACAGGATGCCTGTGGGCAGAAGTAAAAAACAGCAGAAAAATCAGAGTGAAGCCGAAAGAAGATGAGAAACAGCCTGTGGATGAGACCGTGATGATGTGTGATGAAACCGTGCTTTTAGTCCGGGATAAAGGACCTGTTTTAAAGCCTTCGGGAGTGGAACATACAGAAATAGAATTAAACAGCGCTGAGTTCACTGCAGGGAGGCAGGAAGAAGCAGTTGATCTCTATCTGCCCCAGCCCGGAGTAAGCCGGAGGCACTTTCAGATATTGACAGAGAATGGGGGATACATACTCAGGGATCTGGGATCGAGAAACGGAACATTTTTGAATGGTGAAAGAGTGTGGAAGGAAACGGAACTAAAGAGCGGAGATGTGATAAAAGCAGGTACAGAACAATTTGAATTTATGATATAATTCCAATAAAGTTGAAAAGGCTTCTATTGGAGGAAATGTCATGTATCAGAGAATATTAAACTTGCTAAATATCAGAGGATATCAAAAAGAAATGACTCCTTTGGGCCCATGTTATGTAAAAGAAGAGCTTAGTAGAAAAAAAGGAGTGTTTATTGCTTACGAGCATAAACCGGACGGAAGCCTTTATACCGCAGAGGAAACGGGCTCATTGAATGAGGAACTGAAGCAGTATATTGGGCCGAAGGCATCGATTCTTGTATTGATTCTTTCAGAACAGGGCGGATCCATATGGACGGACCCTGACAGGTCTTTTGAAGAATTATATGATCCTGTCTGCATGATACTTTCAGCTTCAGACAGCAAGGGCCGGTTATCGGCTCCGTCAGAGGAGTTCCGTTTACGAAAACTGAAAGATTACCGGGCTACGGCTGTTATATTGATGATCAATATTTTCATGTATCTGTGGTCCGCGGCCAGCACAGAGAGCCTTAATTGGGGAGCGCTTACATGGATGCATGCATTCAAACAGGGGGAGCTTTACCGTTTGGTTACCAGCAACTTTCTGCACAATGGATTTGATCATCTGTTTAACAATATGATCGTCTTTGTTTTGATTGGAAGCAGACTGGAACGGAGCTTCGGCAGGGCCAGATATGTGGTTTTATACATGGGAGCCGGGTTATGCGGAAGCATCGCCTCCGCTGTATACTATATGAATATGGGAGAAATGGTGGCATCTGTCGGGGCATCGGGAGCTATTTTCGGACTCATTGGTGCGATGCTTTGGATCTTGATCAAAAACCGGGGTTATCAAAAAGAATTTTACGGAGGAGGAGTCGCACTTATGATCGCGGGAAGCCTGTATCACGGCTTCTCTACCATGGGAGTTGACAATGCAGCCCATATTGGGGGCTGCATCGGGGGATTCCTTTTGGCTATCTTGCTGTATCGGCGAGACAGGGGAAAATAAGGGTGAAGGTGGTGCCCTGATTTAAGGCCGAATCCATATGGATAGAGATGTCCAATTCCCTGGCAATCTCACTGACTACGGATAGGCCAATGCCGTTTCCTTTGGGCACAAAAGAGACGCCGCGGTAAAAGGCGCGGGACTGCTGTTCTTTTGTCATACCGATTCCGGTGTCAGAAAGACTGCAGACAATATAATCGCCTTCCCGGCTTAAATGGACAGAAATCAGAGGCTCTCTTGAGGCCTCTTTTTTTCTGCAGATTGCGTTGACACCATTGGAAATTAAGTTGTTGAAGATTTGAAGGTATTTAGTCTTGGATCCCTTGACATAATAGGGAGAGGAATCCTCTGTCTGGACAGAAAAGCGGATTTTGCACTCGTTCAGCCTTAAACTCCATGAACATCTGATTTCTTCCAGGAGTGCGTTTAAGTCCACGGGCTCCAGTGTGGCTGAGGCATCGGATACCGGGGAAAGCATTTGGCGGACCATGTCAAAGACAGAGGAGAAATCAGCTTTCATGCCGGACCAGTAAACGTCCTGTGAGAGCTCCGGGTGTGTCTGCTCTATGTACTGAAGCTGGCTGTAAATTAAAGTCAGAGAGTTTTTTAATTCATGAGAAAATGTTGTCAATTCATTTTGATTCTTCATATTCACGCTTCTTTCTATTACAAATTTTATACATCGGCAACTATAAGTTTATATGGGAGATCGTGTAAAAGGCAACGGTAAACAGGGGCAAAAGTTCGACGATTTTTTTCCTTTTCCATTTTCAGAGGTTATGATACAATAAGGAAATGATGCAGGAGGAAAGAATATGTCATATATGGCTTTATACCGAAAGTTCCGGCCGTCGGCCTTTGATGAGGTCAAGGGGCAGGATCATATCGTCACGACGCTGAAGAACCAGCTGGAAGCCGGGCGTATCGGCCATGCCTATCTGTTCTGCGGAACCAGGGGGACCGGAAAGACGTCGGTTGCAAAGCTGCTTGCAAAAGCAGTAAACTGTGAGCACCCGGAGGACGGAAATCCGTGCGGGGTCTGCGAAAGCTGCAGGGAAATCCAGGAAGGCAGTTCTATGAATGTGATGGAGATTGACGCGGCGTCAAACAACGGTGTTGACAATATCCGCGATATCAAAGAACAGGTGCAGTATTCTCCGGCTTCAGGAAAATATAAAGTGTTTATTATCGACGAGGTGCATATGCTTTCCATGGGGGCATTTAATGCCCTGTTAAAGACTTTGGAAGAGCCGCCGGAATATGTGATCTTTATTCTGGCTACTACAGAGGTACACAAGATACCCATAACGATCCTTTCCCGATGCCAGAGATATGATTTTCACCGGATCACAGCAGATATTATTGCTGACCGGCTCATGGAACTGATGTTGGAAGAACACGTGGAGGCGGAAGAAAAAGCGCTGAGATATGTGGCCAGGATGGCGGACGGTTCCATGCGTGATGCGCTGAGTCTTTTGGACCAATGTATTGCATTTTATCTTGGGAAAAAACTGACCTATGAAAATGTGCTTGAAGTTTTAGGGACAGTAGATATCAGTGTATATGAAAGACTTCTGGACAGCATTCTTGTAAATGACGTGACGGAAGTCATCGGGATCGTCGGAAAGGTTGTGGAGCAGGGAAGAGAACTTTCCCAGTTCATCACAGATTTCATCTGGTATTTGAGAAATCTTCTGCTGGCAGGCAAAGGTGATGCATCCATGGAAGCTCTGGAAGTTTCTGCGGAGCAGCTCAGCCTGATGCAGAAAAAAGCAGCACAGGTGGAAGAAGAGACTGTGATCCGGTATATCCGCATACTGTCGGATCTGCTGAACCAGATCCGGTTTGCCACATCAAAAAGAGTGCTGGCCGAGGTGGCATTAATCAAGATGTGCCGGCCGCAGATGGAGACCGACCTCTCCAGTGTACTCGAGCGAATGCGCATGCTGGAAGATTCGCTTGAACAGATAAAATCCCGGGGAATCTCCCTGGCACCTGAGACTGCCTCAGAAGAACCCGTTCAGCAGCCTGAGGAGCCGGCAAAGACGCCGGAGCAAATACTGGAAGAGAGGCTTCCGAAAGCCAGAGCCCGGGAACTCAAGGAGATCATTAAGCACTGGAAGCAGGTGAAGCTTGCACAGCCGCCGATGATAAAGAATCTCCTTTCGAAGGGAATCCTGACTGCGGATGAATCGACAGAAGTTCTGAGACTTATGTTCAAACCGGAAGGCAGCATGAACATGGGGAAGGATTACTTTCAGAGACATCCCGAAAAGATAGAGGCACTGGAAGCAGAACTGGCGAAGAGATCAGGGTTCCAGGTAAAGATAGAGATCGGTGAACTGGAGTCTGAGAAAAACGAAGACACCATTAATCTGGATTGTATCCACATGGATGTGACAATAGAAGAGTAAAAAGAATTTTATTTCAGGAGGTATTTAAAATGGCAAAAAGAGGCGGATTTCCGGGTATGGGCGGAAATATGAACAACTTGATGAAACAGGCGCAGAAGATGCAGAAGCAGATGGAAGAAACCACAAAACAATTAGAAGAGACTGAATATGAAGCCACAGCCGGAGGCGGAGTTGTAAAGGTTGTTGTTTCAGGCAAAAAGGAAGTGGTATCCGTAAGTTTGGATGAGGAAGTAGTTGATCCGGATGATATTGAGATGCTGGAGGACCTGATCGTGGCAGCCACCAATGAAGCGCTTCGCAAGATGGAAGAAGATTCACAGAGCAAAATGGGGAAAATCACCGGAGGTCTCGGAGGAGGCATGGGAGGCGGATTTCCTTTCTAAGGATGGATAGCGGATATGGATTATTACAGCAGCCAGATCACGAAGTTGATTGAAGAATTGGGGAAGCTTCCCGGAATCGGCCCCAAGTCGGCCGGGAGGCTTGCTTTCCACATTATAAATATGCCGCTTGACCAGGTGAAGCATTTGTCTGAGAGCATCCTGGATGCAAAGGAAAATGTCCACTACTGCAGAGAGTGCTGTACCCTGACGGATCAGGACATCTGTCCGATCTGTTCCAGCAGCAAGCGTGATCACAGTACTATTATGGTGGTGGAGAGTACCAGGGATCTGATGGCCTATGAGAAAACAGGAAAATACGAGGGCATTTACCATGTCCTGCACGGAGCAATATCTCCGATGCTTGGAATCGGACCTTCAGATATCCGGCTGAAAGAATTGATGGCCAGACTTCAGGGGGATGTGAAAGAGCTGATCATTGCTACCAACTCAAGCCTGGAAGGAGAGACCACGGCAATGTATATAAGCAAGCTTGTGAAGCCGACAGGCATCAAAGTCAGCAAAATTGCCAGCGGAGTTCCGGTGGGCGGAGATTTGGAATATATTGATGAGGTTACCCTTCTTCGGGCACTGGAGGGAAGAACTGAATTATGAAATGAAAAAGAGCAGCCGGGCAGGCTGCTCTTTTTCTGTAAGTAACTTTAAAACAATAAGGAGAGGATTTTCATCCTCAAGAGGGGTAGGATTTGAAAGTATTTAAAAATGTTTAACTACTTTACATTTCTTATTCTACTGGATAATTGTGACCAAACCGTGAAGAAACTGTGGATAAATTAAAAAAAGAGGTTAAATTATCAGAATATTTTGAAATAAATAATGAGAAAACAAAAAACACTGTATACATATTGAAATTGCTTGACAATATAAAACCCATTTTTTATAATAATAACATAAAGAGGAACAAGGGAACGGATACCTAGAAAGAATCGATGGGAGGCGATATTGTTTGGATATTATGTCGAAAGACATAGAAGACATTCTATATACAGAGAGTAATAAATTTCATACAGTGAGCCTTCAGAATATAGAATAAATATGTCCAGTATAGATTTTATACACAGGTCGGAGAGACAGGACAGGTAGAACGTCATACGAAGAATCAGATGTACATAGAAGAGAACGGAACGAAAAAGAAATGTAAGATCAAGAAGTTTGATATTTGAGTCGCAGAGACTCAGAGTTCGGATTGATTGAGAGATTGAAGGGAATACAGAAGTTGTGTATGGCATGTATGAAATAGGGCGGATCGAGTAGAAGCCTCCGATCAATAACAATTAAATAATCTAAAAGGTGAGTCGCAGAGACTCACCTTTTTTAGTTGCGCGAATATTATAGTAATAATTTCACACTTCATTTTTGGATTCTTGAAAAAGGCCTATAAATAAGATACAATACTTACCAAAGGAGATGAAGATCATGAAAAAACAGGATTGTATATTTTGCAGGATAATCAGCGGAGAGATTCCGTCAGCAGTCATTTATGAAAATTCAAAATTTAAGGTGATCATGGATATCGCTCCGGCCAACAAGGGGCATGTGCTCATATTGCCGAAAGAACACTATGATAATATTTATGATATAGATACGGCCACAGCCGGAGAACTGTTTGAGCTTGCAGCTATGACTGCGAGGGCTTTAAAGTTGGTTCTTGGCTGCGATGGAATGAACATTTTACAAAACAATGGAACTGTGGCTGGTCAGACTGTCTTCCATTTTCATATGCATATCATCCCGAGATTCGAGGATGATACCGTGAATATAGGATGGAAAGAACTGAGCTATGAAGACGGAGAGATGGAACAGCTCAGGGAAGCCATACGGAAGGAAATGTAAGGGCATGTCAAAGATATCCTGGAAACCGGGCAATATGATATATCCCCTGCCGGCAGTGATGGTAAGCTGCGGCGCAGAGGGCGAGCCTGACAATATCATTACTGTGGCATGGACGGGTACGATCTGTACAAATCCGCCGATGACCTATATTTCACTGAGACCTCAGAGACATTCCTACCATATGATTGAAAAGAGCGGTGAGTTTGTCATCAACCTTACCACGGCAGAACTTGCCAAAGCGACAGACTTCTGCGGCGTGCGCTCCGGAAGGGACCTGGATAAGTTTAAAGAGACGGGACTCACGAGGGAACACGGTACACTCTCATATGCGCCGTATATCAAGGAGAGCCCCGTGAACATCGAATGCCGGGTAGAAAAGATCAATCCTTTGGGCTCCCACCATATGTTTACGGCCAGAGTTGTAAACATTCTCGCAGATGATACTTATATGGAAGAAAACGGACGGTTTGCCCTCGAAAAGACCAATCCTCTGATCTATTCACATGGAGGATATTTTGAGACGGGCAGACAGATCGGAAGTTTTGGATACTCCGTAAAGAAGAAAAAAAGGAAGAAAAGAAATGACAAGCCAAAAAGGAAATAACTATATTTTAATCGGAATGCCCGGGGCCGGCAAGAGCACCATCGGAGTTCTGCTCGCCAAGGCATTGGGAGCCGAGTTTATCGATACGGATCTGGTGATCCAGCAGAAGACCGGAAAGCTTTTAAGAGATATTATCAGCCAGGAAGGAAACGAAGCATTTAAAAAGATCGAGGAGGAGGTCAACGCATCTGTCGAAGCAGAAAACTCTGTGATTGCACCGGGGGGAAGCGCCATTTACAGCCCCAAAGCGATGGAACATTTTAAAAATATTGGTACAGTCATCTATCTGAAGCTCGATTATGAAACGGTTGCCGAACGCCTCGGGGACCTTGCGGCAAGGGGTGTGGTGCTGGATAACGGGCAGACACTCAGTGACTTATACCAGGAAAGAATACCTCTCTATGAAAAATATGCAGACATCACGGTAGATGCCGATGATTTAAAGATCGGGGAAGCCTTAGAAAAAGTGTTGGAAAACTTAATGTAGTGTGATATACTGATAAATATGCGAGTAAGCGGCATGGAACTTTTGGACTTATGAAGGCTTTGATTGCCTGTCCAAGGGTTATGTATGAAAAAGATACGCTTATTTTTCAGAAGAATGGATAGAGTATTGATAGAGAATGAATGATTCGATTGATTGAATAGAGTTTTATATAGAGGTGTATGATGGAACAATATATCATTAAAGGCGGAAACCCACTGGTAGGGGAAGTTGTCATTGGAGGTGCAAAGAATGCTGCACTGCCCATTTTAGCAGCAGCAGTTATGACAGACGGGACGTGTACTATTGAGAATATGCCCGATGTCAGGGATACAAATGTTCTGCTCCAGGCCATGGAAGGCATTGGAGCCACAGTTAATAGATTAGGGAAACATGAAGTAGTTATCAGCGGAAGCGGAATGAATGTGGACTGCGATGTGGATAACGAGTATATCCGGAAGATCAGGGCTTCTTATTATCTGATCGGGGCTCTTCTCGGGAAGTATAAAAGGGCCAGAGTAGCCCTGCCGGGCGGATGTGAGATCGGAAGCCGTCCGATTGACCAGCATATTAAAGGATTTAAGGCGCTGGGAGCCACGATTGAGATTGAAAACGGCATGATCACAGCGACTGCCGATGAGTTGATCGGCTGTCACATTTATATGGATGTGGTATCTGTCGGTGCGACTATTAACGTCATGATGGCAGCGGCTTTGGCAAAGGGAAATACAACCATTGAAAATGTGGCAAAAGAACCGCATGTAGTTGATGTAGCCAATTTTTTGAACAGCATGGGAGCCAGCATACGCGGAGCCGGCACTGATGTGATCAAGATCAAAGGCGTAGAAAAGCTTGGAAATTGTGAATACTCCATTATCCCGGACCAGATTGAGGCGGGGACATTCATGACTGCGGCTGTGGCTACAAAGGGTGATATTACGATCAAAAATGTTATTCCAAAGCATCTGGAAGCCATCAGCGCGAAGCTGGAGGAGATCGGTGCGCAGGTAGATGAGTTTGACGATGCGGTCAGAGTTGTAGCGACAAAAAGGCTCGATTCCACCCAGATCAAAACTCTCCCGTATCCAGGGTTTCCGACGGATATGCAGCCTCAGATGGCAGTGTCACTGGCTCTGTCCAACGGAACTAGCATCGTTTCAGAGAGCATTTTTGAAAACCGTTTCCGGTATGTAGATGAACTGACAAAGATGGGTGCCCGTATCCAGGTGGACGGCAGAACGGCCATCATTACCGGAGTCAAATTGTTTACCGGGGCAGATGTCTCAGCACCCGATCTGCGTGCAGGGGCAGCGCTGGTCATTGCAGGCCTTGCGGCCGACGGTTATACTACGGTCAGCGATATCGGATATATCTACCGGGGCTATGAAGGTTTTGAAAAGAAAATTCAAAATCTTGGCGGAGATATCCAGCTGGTAAACAGCGAGAAAGAAATCGCCAGATTTAAACTTCGTATTGTATAGATAAAGGGGGAATTGCCGGTGCGACAATACCTGAAGAATGAAGTTTTTAAAATATCCAAGTGGATAGAATTTTATTTATCTGCGCTGATTGCCATAGCGGTTATCGGCGGCGGGATCTGGATGATCAAAGATCTGATCACTATTTTATCATCCAATCCGGATTCCAATGCTGTCTATCAGTTTGTACTCAATGCATTTAATCTTGTGATCTGCGTGGAATTCATCAAGATGCTTTGCAAGCATACTGCGTCAACACTGGTAGAAGTGCTGATGTTTGCGATTGCAAGACAGATGATTGCGCAGCATACCAGTCCGGTGGAAAATCTGCTCTGTATTTTTTCAATTGCGGTCCTCTTTATTATAAGAAAGTATTTTCTGGACCGTTTTGAGGACATTGACAAGACAGTATTTCTGCCAAACCAGAAGATTGCCAAAGTAAATGAGCTGGTCCATGTGAACATTCCGGAGGAATACAAAGGAGAGTCCATAGGGGAAGCAGTACTCAAGGGCATCGATCTGGAAAAGGAAGAAGTAAAGTGCGGGCATTGTTATTATTTTCCGGGCGGGGCAATCCGCGTATCTAAAGTTGCCGCAGGGCAGGTGAAGGAAGTGGAAGTCATCCGCAGCAGGAATGTAAATATCATGCCGAATTTATGATTTTAGATTGAAGCAGGTCCGATCAGTTCGGGCCTTTTTCGATATATATAGTTGCTGTTCAGCAGAGCGAAAGGAGCACATAATGGAAAAAATATTATTTACATCAGAATCCGTGACTGAAGGACATCCGGACAAAGTCTGTGACCAGATTTCAGATGCTATTTTAGATGAACTGTTAAAACAAGACCCGATGAGCAGGGTAGCATGTGAGACTTGTACCACAACGGGACTCGTTATGGTCATGGGCGAGATCACAACCAATGCCTATGTGGATATCCAGAAAATAGTAAGACAGACTTTGACGGATATCGGATATACGAGAGCCAAATATGGATTTGACGCGAGTACCTGCGGTGTCATCACGGCCATCGATGAACAGTCCAAAGATATTGCCCTTGGTGTGGACAAGGCCCTGGAGGCAAAGGAATCCGATATGTCCGATGAGGAACTGGATGCCATCGGAGCAGGTGACCAGGGCATGATGTTTGGATTTGCTACAAATGAGACGGAGGAATATATGCCCTATCCGATCTCTCTTGCTCATAAGCTGTCCAAGAGACTTACGCAGGTACGTAAAGACGGGGTTCTTCCTTATCTAAGGCCGGACGGAAAGACACAGGTCAGTGTGGAATATGATGAAAACGGAAATCCTTTCCGTCTGGAAGCTGTAGTCTTATCTGCACAGCATGATCCGGAAGTGGATCAGGAGCAGATTCACGAAGATGTGAAAAGAGAGATCTTTGATAAGGTTCTTCCGAAAGAAATGGTGGATGATCAAACAAAATTTTTCATCAATCCGACAGGACGTTTTGTCATCGGGGGGCCGCAGGGTGACGCGGGACTCACGGGAAGAAAAATCATCGTAGATACCTACGGCGGATATGCACGGCACGGCGGCGGAGCTTTTTCAGGCAAGGACTGTACCAAGGTAGACCGTTCGGCTGCTTACGCTGCGCGCTATGTGGCAAAGAATATCGTAGCTTCCGGACTGGCTGACAAATGTGAGATCCAGCTGTCTTATGCGATCGGTGTTGCACATCCGACTTCCATCAATGTGGATACGTTCGGCACCGGAAAAATATCCAGCGAAGATCTCGTGGAACTGATCAGGAAAAACTTTGATCTGAGACCGGCAGGTATCATCAAGATGCTGGATCTGAGAAGGCCGATCTACCGTCAGACGTCCAACTACGGACATTTCGGAAGAAATGACCTGGATCTGCCGTGGGAACGCCTGGATAAGGCAGAGATGCTGAGAGAACAGGCCAAATAAGAGGATAGGATGATGTCATACGACCTTGTGTTTAAAAACGGAACCATTGTAGATGTAAAGACAAAGACAAGTTACAGGGCAGACCTGGCTGTGTCAGGGGGAGTGATCGCAGAGATCGGCAGTCTTGACGGAGAAAGAGTAGTGGACTGCAGCGGAAAGGTGCTCTGTCCGGGATTCATAGACGCCCATGTCCATATTGAGTCCAGCATGGCATCGCCGGCTTCATTTGCAGATGCAGTGCTGCCCCATGGGACTACGACGGTAATCGCCGATCCTCATGAGATGGTCAATGTCAGGGGAAATGAAGCTATGAAATATCTTCTGGATGCATCAGAGGATCTGCCGGTTTCCGTCTATGTGATGCTCCCGTCCTCCATTCCTTCTACACCATTTGAAACTAATGGGGCGGATTTCACGTCTAAAGATATAGAGGCGTGGATTGAACATCCGAGAGTGCTCGGCCTGGGAGAGGTCATGTGTTATCCGGATGTTCTTGCAGGAAGAAAGGAGATTATGGATAAGATCGCTCTCTGCAGGGGAAAAGTGATCGATGGACATGCTCCCGGACTCTCAGGAACCGATTTGTATCAATATATACAGGCTGGGGTCATGACGGACCATGAGTGTACCTCCTTTGAAGAGGCAGAAGAAAAGCGGAGAGCCGGCATGAAGATTCTCATCCGGGAAGGAAGTGCGGCAAGAAATGTGGAGGCGATCGTTTCAGGAATCGTGAAGAAGGGCCTTGACACGGAAGGATTTCTTTTCTGTACAGATGATAAACATCTGGATACAATCGAGCACGAAGGTCATATCAGTTATAATATAAAGAAAAGCATCCGGCTGGGACTGAAACCGGAGGAAGCAGTGGCCATGGGCACCTGGAATACGGCGCGGACATATGGCCTTGCCAGCGTCGGATGCCTGGAAAAGGGATTTGATGCAGACATCGCAGTCTTAGATTCTCTGGAGAATATGAATGTTCTTGAAGTCTATAAAAAGGGTCTTCCTTCCGGATGGAGGTTGGAACACAGGGCGGAACATGAAACGAATTACAGGGGAATGCTGCACACAGTGAATCTGAAACCGTTTACTGAGGAACAGCTGAAACTGCACACAGAAGGAAAAGTGCCGGTGATCGGGCTGGTGCCCGGACAGATCACGACAAGGTACCTAAAAGAAGAGGTGCCTGCTAAAAATGGTCTTTTTTGTCCCGATTCCACATACTCAAAGCTGTGTGTGTTTGAGCGGCACAGAGGTACAGGGAATATTAAGGCCGCTCCGCTGAAAGGGTATGGGATCACAAATGGAGCAGTTGCTACATCTGTTGCCCATGACTCACACAATATTATCGCAGCGGGAGATAATGACAGAGACATTATGAAAGCTGTGGAGATCATACAAGAGATGCAGGGAGGCTATGCTCTGGTGCAGGGCGGGGAAGATATTCTGAGACTTCCGCTTCCGATTGCCGGACTCATGAGTACGCGGCCTGCAAAAGAGATACAGAACCGGCTGGATGCCATGGTACGGAGAGCCAGGGAAATGGGCATATCAGAGGACTGTGATCCTTTTATAACATTGTCATTTATGGCGCTGCCGGTGATACCGGAACTACGCCTGACAGATAAAGGACTGGTGGATGTAAAAAACTTTCAGATGATAAAGGAAAAAGGTGAGTAGAATGAGCAGAAGAAGGAGAACAAGAAGGAAATGGAACAAAGCCGGTATTGCCGGATGGATTCTTTTACTGGCTGTAGTCATAGCCGGGAGTATCTGGTTTGTCCGTTCCGGAAAGACAAAATACACAAGTGTAAATGACGGGATTGGAGAAATGACTGCGAAGGCCAATGAAGGTGTCATGGACAAAGGAACAGGAGACGAATTAAAGGAGTCGCTCTATGTTCCGAGAAAAATTGATAAAACGAAGAAGCTGATCGCATTTTCTTTTGATGACGGTCCGGCCAGAGAGAATACGGACAGGATTGTCAAGGCTTTAGACAAAAATGATGCGAGAGCAACATTTTTTATGCTGGGACAGAATGCCAACCTGTATCCGGAACTGGTAAAGGAAGTCATGGATTCAGGAAATGAAGTGGCAGGACATTCATGGAATCATCCTCAGCTCACAAAGATCGGGACTTCCGGAGTCCGGCTGCAGATGCAGAAGATGAACGCTGCCATCTCCAAGGTGACAGGAGCAGATGTGGGACAGCTTAGACCTCCTTACGGTGCTATCAATGACACGGTGAAAGCCAATGTTGATGCGCCTCTGATTTTATGGAGCATCGATACGCTGGATTGGAAGACACTGAATACAAATGCCACGGTCAACACGATTTTAAAGCAGGCCAAGGACGGAGACATCGTATTGATGCATGATATCCATAAACCTTCGGTGGCGGCAGTGGAAAAGGTTCTTCCTCAGCTGAAGGCAAAGGGATTTGAAGTGTGCACGGTATCTGAGCTCCTGGAAGCCAAGGGAATAAAGGTCGGCAAGGGCGATGTGGTCATTAGTGCAAACCAGATCAACAGGTATAAAAAATAGTTTACATAGAATCAGTGATTCACTCACCCGGGTAAGTGATTGACTGCAGAACTATTGCTTGAGCAGCAGAAAATTTTTATAATAGACCTATCACAAAAGACAGGTGTAGGTTGTAAGATTAAGGCAGGACCTTCTTTATGGTTTTGCCTTTTTCATTGATCCGAAATAAAAAAAGGAGGCAAATGTATGAAAAAAGCAGTAATTTCAGTGGGCCACAGTATTTTGAAAAACGGTATGTGCACTTCAGCCAGCGGTGTTGTGAATGAATACCAGTATAACAAGGCGCTTGCCCCTCTTTTAAAGGTGTACCTGGAGAAGAACGGGTGGAAAGCAGATGTTATTGTATGTCCCGAAAAGAAATTTGCATCTAAGGAAGAGGAAAAATCATATAAACTACCTCTCATCAATCAGGGCGGCTATGATCTGGCTTTGGAACTGCATTTAAATGCCAGCGACGGAACAGGACATGGCGCGGAAGTGTACTACAAGACGGAGACAGGAAAAGCGTATGCACAGAGAGTTCAGAAAAAGCTGGCCGGTGTATTCAGGGACAGGGGAGCGAAAAAAGAGGATCATCTGTATTTTCTGAATGGAACAAAACCGGCGGCTATTCTTGTGGAAAGTTTTTTCTGCGATAATAAGGGTGACTGTGAATTGGGAAAAGATATGAAAAAGGTAGCAAAATTGATAGCAGACGGAATTGCAGGAAAATAGTCTGTGAGGCAGTTCTCTTTTTCGTGCACAGATTAAGAGGAATATTTTTTCATATGGCTGTATTCTTTTGTTGTAGGAGGGAGTTTAGAGATGGAATGGATGAAGCGGCTGAGCTGAGCACCGGAAAGGAAAAGATCGTGGATATAGCACTTAAATATGGCTATGATTCACCGACCGCATTTAACCGGGCATTTCAAAGTGTTCATCACACAGCGCCTTCGGCGGCGAGAAAAAACGGTATCATATTGAAATCCTATCCTCCCATCAGTTTTCAGATCACAATAAAAGGAGATGCAGAGATGAATTACAGAATTGAGACAAAAGAGAGCTTCCGTATTATAGGGCCGTCTGCGCCGATGCACAAAGATGTGGAAAAAAACTTTCAGATGGTGCCCGGACTGTGGACAAAAGCTGCCGCAGACGGATCTGTCCAGAAACTGGTTTCTAAGATTGGAAAAGAACCTCAGGGCATTTTGGGAGTCAGTGCATGTGACGATAAGTCAGAGCAGTGGAAATATCTCATCGCAGTTTCAAGCGATGATCCCACAGAAGAAGGCTGGGATGAATATATGGTTCCGGCTGCCACCTGGGCAATCTTTGAAGGAGAAGGTACCATGCCGGAATCGATCCAGCAGCTGGAAAAGAGGATCGGGACGGAATGGCTGCCGAACTCAGGATATGAGTTTGGGGAAGCGCCGGACATTGAGGTATACTTGAATGCGGACCCTGAAAATGCAAAATATGAAGTTTGGGTTCCGGTAAAGAAGAAAAGTGAATAAACGGTAAATCAAAGATCCGGCAGCTGTAATAACTGCCGGATCTGCATTTTTACAGATCATCCACTAAGGCACTGCTTTTTGCATACGCAGTGCTTTTTGCCTCGAAAAAATCTGTTTTAATCATGTTGGCATTAGAGAACTGGCTGACCCAGGACATGGATTCCGGTTCAGTTTCACTGCCTGGATAGATGGGTTCAAAACCGAGATTTTGGCACCTCAGATTTCCAAGATAACGGATATATTCCTCCACCATTTCTTTTTTGAGACCCTGGATCTCATCGCCGATCACATAATGACCCCAGCGGATTTCCTGCTCACAGCCCTTTTTAATCATCCGGCGGTAGTCATTGATACAGTCAGGATGGAACAGGGAGGGTTCTTCCTTCTTTAATTCCAGCAGAATATTTTTGAACAGCCACAAATGTGTATTTTCATCCCTGTTGATATACCGGATTTCCTGTACAGAACCAGGCATACGGTGATTTCTTCCAAGATTATAAAAAAACATAAAACCGCTGTAAAAGTAAATGCCTTCTAAGATGTAGTTGGCAACAAGTGTTTTTACGAAAGTTTCTGCATTTTTATTGGTCTGAAAATCATTATAGAGGTCACCGATGAATTGATTTCTCTCCAGCAGATGAGGATCGTCTTTCCACTGATACAGGATATCGTTTCTTTCCTGGGGCTCACAGATCGTATCCAGCATATAGCTGTAACTCTGACTGTGGACTGCCTCCTGGAATGCCTGGATCGACAGGCACAGATTGACTTCATTGGCTGTGATATATTCACTGATATTTGGAAGGTTTGCCGTCTGAATGCTGTCCAGGAAGATAAGAAAAGAAAGGATCTTATCATATGCCCGGCGTTCAGGCTCGGAAAGCTGCTTATAATCTTTGATGTCCGTCCCCAGATTGATCTCTTCGGGTATCCAGAAATTATTCATAGCCTGGCGGTACCAGCCGCTGACCCAGGGGTATTTCATATTGTTAAAATCATTCAGGTTCGTTGTATTTCCGTTGATCATCCTGCGCTTTCGGACATCCGTGTCACCGTAAGGATTAAACAGAGGTTTTTTTGTAAGTTCTGTCATTGATTCTCTCTCTTTCTGTAGTTAAGAAGAACAAACTTCGCAATCTTCAACTTCAAGGCTTTTGGACCGCATGTAATAAATTGTTTTGACACCCTGTTCCCATGCCAGGATATAGAGGTCCAGGACTTTTCGGAACGTGTATTCATTGGTGATATACAGATTCATGCTCTGTGCCTGGTCGATGTGTCTCTGACGGACACCGCATGCTCTCACAGACCAGGTCTGGTCAATATAGTGGGCATTTTTATAATACCAGAACGTCTCCATGGACAGTTCAGGGGCAACTCTTGGGATCAGCCCATATTTCTTCTCTTCCAGAAAGTACCGGTTCATGACAGGATCCAGGCCTGCCGTGGTCCCGGCGATAATACTGGTGCTGCTTGTAGGTGCTGCGGCAAGCAGATAGCCGTTGCGCAGCCCGTGTTTTTTGATCCGGTCCTCAAGTACTTTCCAGCGTCCTTTTGTGAGACCACGCTTTCTGAAATATTCCCCGGTCTGCCAGTCACTGCCCGGGAAATACGGATAATATCCTTTTTCTTGGGAAATTTTTGAACTGGCTTCCAGTGCGGCATAATGGATATCGGAAAATACTCTTTCTGCGAATTTTAAATGTTCTTCGCTCTCCCATTGTATTTTATGCTTTGCCAGCATGTGGTGATAACCGCTGACTCCGAGGCCTACGGGGCGGTATCTTCTGCTGTTGATCTCGGCATAAGGCACAGGAAAAAAGTTCAGGTCGATTACATTGTCCAGGGCCCTCACTGCACTTTCTGTGACATAGGACAGCTGCTCGTAATCGGTGACACAGAGATTCCCGAGGGAGAGGCTTGCCAGATTGCAGACTACAAAGTCTCCTGGTTTTGTGACGTTCACAACGACTTCCTCACCACCGATAATTTCAATTCTCTGTTCTGTCTGTACGGAGGCGCTCATATTCTGAGCGATCTCGGTACAGAGGTTGCTGCAGTAGATGATACCCTTGTGTGGGTTGGGATTTGCACGGTTGACATGATCCCGGTTGAATGTAAATGGCGTTCCGGTCTCTGCTGCACTTTTGATAATCATCCTCACGATATCTTTGATGGGGATCACACGCTTACTGATTCTGTCATCCCGGACACAGTCCAGATATTTTTCTGTCCACTCCGTTCCATAGCAGTCTTCCAGAGCATAGCCTTTGACTGTGAGTATGTCGTGGGGGCACATCAGGTACCAGCTGCCTTCAATATTATCTCTTGCCTGTTCCCAGAAATAGTCGGGATAGCAGACTGCAGGGAACACGTCGTGGGCTTTCATTCGTTCATCTCCGTTGTTTGTCCGGAGGCTCAGAAATTCGGGAAGGTCTTTGTGCCAGACGTCCAGGTAAACGGCCACGGCACCCTGCCGCATTCCAAGCTGGTCTACGGCCACAGCCGTATCATTTGCAAGCCGTATCCAGCGGATCACACCTCCCGCGGCTCCCTCAAATCCCCGGATCGAGCTTCCGCTGGCCCTCACTTTTCCGAAGTAAAGGCCCATGCCTCCTCCAAATTTGCTTACTTTGGAAAAGCTGTCAATGCTTCGGTATATTCCGTCCAGGCTGTCCGGAACCGTGTCAATGAAACAGGAAGAGAGCTGATGGTAAGGTTTTCTGGCATTGGAAAGAGTCGGAGTGGCCATGGTGACTTGAAGGAGGCTTAACATATCATAAAAACGTTTGACCCACTGATTTCTGTCTTCTGTTTCCTTCATCGCCAGATGCATGGCGATGCCCATGAACATTTCCTGGGGAGTCTCCAGAGGATTCCCCTGCCGGTCCCGGATCACATACCGGCTGAGCAGAAGTTCCAGGCCGGAATAGTGAAACAGGTTGTTTCGCTCCGGCCGGATCCAGGATGAAAACAAACGGATCTCATCTTTAGAGTAATGTTTCAGGATATAATCTCCATATAAATTCTGCTGACTCAAAAATATAATTTTATCACAGAAATTTCGGATATGGTATTCTTCTAAATTGTTTTTAACCACAGATTCGAACTCCAGGATCTTGAGCCTTGCGGCAATATTCTCCCATTTGGGAGCCTCCTGGGAAGTGAGCTCGGCGGCCGCCTTTACAAGCAGAAGGAGTTTCTCATGATCCTCCATATTTTCCTTCAGAAAACTCTGAAACTTCTCGTTCAGGATATTTAAGTCATATTCTTTCTGCAGAAACTCATTTTGTATGGATTTAAGAAGGCTTCCAATCGGAAATTCCTCTGTCCGGAATGCTTCCAGTATCGTCTGTCTTACAATGACAGCGTTTTCGGAGCCCTGTGCTCTTGTTATGTTTTTCATATGAATTGTTTACCTTTCAACTATATGTAGGATGCTAAAAATTATATTAACACAATATATTGATCTTGACAACGCATATCAAGAATAAAACTGATGCAAAGAGACACGGGAATATATTCCTCCTGGGAAATTTCACAGGAATTGTGCAGCTTCATTGTTTGATAGCCCCTCTCCCTAAAGCCTTTGTATATATTGATTACATTTTCAAGGTCTGTTAGGATGGATTTGTTGAAAATAACAACACAGTAAAGATCAGAAGATTCCGTCTGATGTGTTGTGCTCAATACCCAGGCGCCGGGCTTTGAGTCCAGTTGACGAAGAAAGGATGAAAAATTATGATGCAGAAAATTCAAAAATTCGGCGGGGCGATGTTTACTCCGGTTCTCTTGTTCGCCTTCGCGGGAATTGTCATAGGGATCGGAACCCTGTTTACCACAGAGACTATTATGGGCAGTCTTGCTGCTCCGTCCAGCATGTGGTACAAATGCTGGAATGTGATATTACAGGGCGGCTGGACCGTATTTAACCAGCTCCCTCTCCTGTTTGTTGTCGGACTTCCAATTGGCATGGCGAAAAAACAGAATGCCCGGTGCTGTATGGAAGCTTTGGTTTTATATCTCACATTTCACTATTTCCTGAGCACGATCCTTTCCCAGTGGGGAGGAGTCTTCGGGGTTGACTTCGCACAGGAAGTCGGCGGCACAAGCGGTCTCACAATGATCGCAAATATAAAAACCCTGGATATGGGTATGATGGGCGCACTCGCTATCGCGGGAATCGTCATTTACTTACATAACCGTTTCTTTGACACGGAACTTCCGGAATGGCTGGGTACGTTCAGCGGCTCCACCTTCGTATTCATGGTCGGATTTTTCGTGATGATTCCGGTGGCAGTCCTCGCAGCATTATTATGGCCCAAAATCCAGATTGGTATGTTTGCATTCCAGGGATTTGTCAAAGGAGCGGGAGCTCTCGGAATATGGGTCTTCGTCTTTTTAGAGAGAGCCCTGATTCCTTTTGGCCTGCACCATATCTTATATTCACCGTTTTATTACGACAATGTGGTGGTACCCGGAGGACTTTATGCCTACTGGGCAACCAAGCTGCCTGAGATCGCAGCGTCCGGTGCATCTTTAAAATCGTTGGTTCCTATGGCCGGATTCACATCCACTGGGTTCTCAAAAATCTTCGGATGTCCGGGGATCGCACTGGCTTTTTACTCAACTGCGAAGAAAGAGAAGAAAAAGAAGATCCTGGGTCTGCTAATTCCGATCACACTGACCGCGATTTTCTGCGGCGTGACAGAGCCGATCGAGTTTACCTTCCTGTTCGTGGCGCCTGTACTCTTTGTAGTCCACGCACTGCTGGCGGCCACCTTATCCACTACCATGTATCTGGCAGGAATCGTAGGAATCCACTCCGGCGGAGCGATCGAAATGGCTTCTTTAAACTGGATTCCTCTGATGGGAAATCACTGGAAACAGTATCTGCTCCTGCTGGTCATCGGCCTTGTATTTACCGGAATTTATTTTGTGGTATTTAAATTTCTGATTCAGAAATTTGATTTCAAGACACCGGGTCGGGAAGATGATGATGAGATTAAATTTGGTTCCAAGAAAGAGTTCAGGGAGAAGAAAGGTTCTAAGCAGGACCAGAAAATAGAGTTTGCGCAGCTGATCCTTGAAGGCCTGGGAGGAAAGGATAACATAGAAGATGTGACAAACTGTGCAACCAGGCTCAGGGTCAATGTAAAAGATGAAAAGCTTTGTAAGGACGACCCTTATTTTAAATCCATAGGAGCCCATGGCTGCTCAGTGAATGGAAAGTCATTCCAGGTTATTATCGGCCTGAAAGTAGCGGGCGTCCGGGACGATTTTGAGAGTTTACTGTAGTAGGTTGAATTAAGAAAGCAGGGAAAAAGATGATGAATGTAAAAAGCAGCAGATTAGACAGGTATTACAATATCGCCAGGGTCCTCCTTTGCCTGACACCGTTCGTGTGCCTTGCGTACCTTTCCATGGGAGCGGCCAGAGTGGGAGGCTCAGTCTCAGCCGCGATCGGGGAGGACCCTAAGCTTGCGGTGATGTTTCTAGTGTCTATGATCAATCCGTTTATCGCATACCTCATGACGTTTATGCAGAAGAAATTACACATGGATGCTGCCTATGCAGTTGTCAATCTCACCCTGCTCATTGCGGCAGAAATCATGCTTCAGAACATCTGGTATATCCTGCTCCTTGGGTTTATACTGTATAAGACAACCCGGGAGAGCGGACTGACCGTCAGGGAGAGCTTTAAAAAAGTTTGGAGGAATCAGTTTCTGAGTGTTATTTCAGGGAGCCTTGTCGTGATCGCGCTGTGCTCTGTCTGCCTGTTTGCAACCATAAGAATTGCGCTGCATTAAGCAGAAAATGGACGTAATTTCTACCGGATAAGTATCCATCTAACAATAGTTTTTTACCACTATTGTAGGAGCGCATTTTAAAGCGCGACGGAAATAGTGGTAAAAAACTCATTGAATGAAATATCTGTTTACATATCTCCGATAGAGAAGTTCACCAGGCGAAAATAGTCTTTTACATCCGGAATCGTCAGACGGAGGCACAGAGGGCCGCCGTTTTTTCTGTATTCCTGATATAAACCTTTCTGGATCATGCGGCTGTTCCATATATCCAGAGGCTTACCGCCGTCAGTCCAAAGAATCACCGGCCCGCTGCAATGGTCTGCAAGGCACAGAAATTCATCCAGGTTAAAAATATAAAGTTTTATCATTGATCTGCCCTCCTTTCATAGATTACAGTTTTTAGGAGAGAAAGAATCGGGGCCCTGTTTCTGTTCTGCTTATCTGTAATATCATTATAACGAAAAAATACAGATAAAAATATAAGATTACTGCTGCTTTATATCACTATCCTGCCATTTGCGTCGGTATTCTTTTGGTGAACATCCCATGGTTTCCCGAATGCGTGTGCGATCTGAGAGACCGTCAGTTTTTCAGAATAATGCTCCTGAACGTACTGCATTATGGATTTTTTTTTTTTGAGTCCAGAGATTTTGTGGCGTGCAGGACATTGGAATTGACCAGACCGCCGGAACCGGCAGGAAAGCTCATTTTTCCGCCCGGAGTGTGATATTCCAGAGTTTCTTTTTGGATATAAAATAATCCGGCCTCCTTATGCAGTGCCAGGGGATCTGACCGCCGATACAGCGGTCAAACTCTACATAGGAACAGGTATATGGAAAATCCGGGCCAAAATCCGGGAAATGTGAAAATTCACAGCTTTTGTTCTGTGTCACGGAACCAATGACCGCTCCCTAAACCCGGCAAATCTATTGTCACCGGATGCTTTTGGGGTGTACTATTTGGTCAGTGAAGAAAACAACAAAGCAAATGCTAGGAGGATGTTGATTATGACAAAGAAGAAATATGCAGTTACAGTGGCAGGAGGAGGCAGCACATTTACACCGGGTATCGCTCTGATGCTCTTAGAGCACATGGACCGTTTTCCAATCAGAAAAATCATGTTTTACGACAATGACGCCGAGAGACAGGAAGTAGTGGCACAGGCATGCCGGATTTACCTGAAAGAGCATGCACCGGAAATTGAATTTGGATATACGACGGACCCGGAGACTGCATTTACAGACATTGATTTCGTACTGGCACATATCCGGGTAGGGAAATATGCCATGAGAGAGCTGGATGAAAAAATTCCGTTAAAATACGGGGTGCTCGGACAGGAAACCTGCGGACCGGGAGGAATTGCTTACGGAATGCGTTCCATAGGCGGCGTTATCGAGATTTTAGATTATATGGAACAGTATTCTCCGAATGCCTGGATGCTGAACTACTCAAATCCGGCAGCCATCGTTGCGGAGGCTACCAGGAGGCTGCGTCCTGATTCCAAGATCCTGAACATCTGCGACATGCCGATCGACCTGGAAGAGAAAATGGCAGATATGTGCGGGCTGTCTTCCAGAAAAGAGATGCAGGTCGGATATTATGGGCTGAACCACTTCGGATGGTGGCATAAGATTTATGACAAAAACGGAAATGATCTGATGCCGCAGATTAAAGAGCATATGAAAGCAAACGGTTTTGCGGACGCATTGTCCGATACAAACCAGCATGTGGATGAAAGCTGGGTACATACCTTCCAAAAGGCAAGAGATGTCTACGCAGTAGATCCGGAGACGATCCCGAATACCTACTTAAAATATTATCTGTTCCCTGATTATGTGGTAGAAACCTCTGATCCGGAGTACACAAGGGCCAATGAAGTCATGGACGGACGGGAGAAATTTGTGTTCGGAGAGTGCAGGCGGATTGTAGAAAACGGCACAAGCAAAGGATGTGCGTTTGAGGCGGATGCACATGCAACTTATATCGTTGACCTCGCCTGTGCCATCGCTGAGAATACACAGGAAAGATTCCTCCTGATCGTTCCGAATGAAGGGGCAGTGGAAAACTTTGACCGCACAGCCATGGTTGAGATTCCCTGTATCGTAGGCTGCAACGGATATGAAAAGATCTGCCAGGGAGCAATTCCTCAGTTCCAGAAAGGATTGATGGAACAGCAGGTAAGTGTAGAAAAACTGACAGTGGAAGCGTGGATCGAGGGAAGCTATCAGAAACTGTGGCAGGCGCTGACTCTTTCAAAGACAGTTCCGAGTGCAAGGATTGCAAAACTGATTTTGGATGACCTGATCGAAGCAAACAAAGACTTCTGGCCGGAACTGAGATAAGTCAAATGGGAGGTATGGGATGTTCGGATTTTTAAAGGGAAAAAGTAAAAAAGAGAAGATATTTTATTCCATGGTAACAGGAAAGAGTATTGATCTTTCTGAGGTAGATGATGAAATGTTTGCAGGAAGGGTTCTGGGTGACGGGATTGCTGTCTGGCCGGAGGAGGATGTGTTTTCGGCTCCCTGCACCGGTACAGTGACTACGGTGACGGATACAAAGCATGCCATCGGTCTTGAGAACGGTGACGGTGTTCAGGTGCTCATTCATATCGGACTGGACACGGTAAAACTTGATGGAAAGGGCTTTGAAACTTATGTGGAGCCAGGACAGAAGGTAAAAGTCGGTGATCCCCTTGTAAAGGTGGACCGTCAGATGCTCAGGGAAGAAAAAATTCCGGACGTCTCCATGCTGGTTTTCATAGAACCAAACGGACATAAACTGACTAAATTTTATACACGACAGACAGTGGAGGCGGGAACAAGTCCTCTGGTGGAATACGAGTAGGAAATTTCTCCATTATTGCAAGGCAGGTATCATGAGGATATCTGCCTTCTTGCATCAATGGACAAAATGTGGGAAATAGAGTAAAATTAGGGTAAGATTCAGGAACCAGAAGGCGGCGGAAGCATTTATGAGGTAGATGTCTTTATGAAATTAGATGAACTGGTGAACAAGCATTACGGACAGCTCAATGAAAATGATTTATACATATGGAATTACATATTTTCACACAGGAAAGAGTGTGAAAAGCTTACCATAGACCAGCTGGCTTTTAAGTGCAGTGTGTCGAGGACAACCGTTCTGCGGTTTGCCCAGAAACTGTCCTTAAAAGGTTATGGTGAACTAAAGGTCTTTTTAAAGCTTGATAATCAGGAGGCAAAGGAAAACATCGGGCATGTGGACATGGTCTGTGAGTCTTACCGCCGGGTGATCGACAGCATGAAAGAAAAGGACTGTACAGATATCTTTAGGAAGTTTGATCAGGCAAAGAATATCTACGTGTATGGGATCGGCATGATCCAGTCTTCCATTAAAAAAGAGTTAAAGCGGACCTTCATGATGAGCGGGAGGCTGATCTATGATCTGAGCGGATATGAGGAAGCGGAAAGGCTTCTCAGCATTGTCACGGAGGATGACTTGTTTATCATCATATCTGTTTCAGGAGAGAATGAATTTATCAATAACTTTACTAAAAATCTAAAGATCCGGGGCGTCTCTGTGCTGTCCATCACGAAGCTTCGGGAAAATACGCTGGCACATATGGCGGACTATGCTCTCTACGTTACTGAGACGGTGTTTTCCCAGCCGTTCAGTCACATAGAGTATGATTCTCTCACATCATATTTCATTTTGATTGAGATTTTATTTTTAAAGTACATGGAATATAAGACAAAAAAAGAGGAGATAGCGGATGAGGCTGGAAACCCTGATTGAAGAAAATTATGATAAACTGAATGAAAATGATTTGAGTGTCTGGAACTATATTCTGCGGCATAAGAAGGAGTGTCAGACCATGTCGATCCAGGAGCTGGCAAAACAGTGCCATGTGTCCCACACAACAGTCTCAAGATTTACTCATAAACTGGGGATGGAAGGCTACGGGGAACTGAAGATTTTTTTGAAATGGGACAGCCGGGAGGAGGAATCCTTCGATGTGAGGGAGATCGAGCGGGTCTACCAGGACTACATAAAGACTCTGGATATGATGAAGGACAGGGACTGTTCTGATGTCTCAGAGATGCTTTCCAAGGCCGGAAGCATATATGTATACGGAACAGGAGCGGTCCAGAAAAATGCTGCAAGAGAGTTAAAGAAGAACCTGCTTTTCCTGGACTATTTATGTAATTTGATTGAAGGACGAGATGAAATAAAGATGGTGCTGGAAATCGTAAAAGAGGGAGATGTATTTTTTCTGTTTTCTCTTTCCGGTGAAAATGCCTTTGTCAATGAGCTGACAGGCAGGCTGAAAGCAAAGGGTGTCAAAATCATCTCTGTGACAAAAGTGGGGAATAATGAGCTGTCGCGGCTCAGTGATATCAGCCTTCAGTTCTATGCTCATCCGGTGCTGAAGGGAAGGTGTAATTCCGATGTATATATGACGGCTCAGTTTTTTGTGGTCAATGAGTTTTTACTTTTAAAGGGATTGGAGTATGGAAGAAGTGAAGAGTGAATTCTAAAAGGTACAATAGACGGTCTTTCTCTTTTCTGTTAAAATAAAAAGAAAAATCAGGTGGTGACAGATCATGTTTGTAGAAGAAAGACAGCAAAAGATTCTTGAACTTTTGCATGAAAATCAGAAAGTAAAAGTAAAAGAGCTGAGCCGGATGTTTGAGGTTACAGAAGACTGTATCCGGAAAGATCTGGCCAGTATGGAAGGCCGCGGCCTTTTAAAGCGTGCCTATGGAGGCGCCGTTCTGACGGAAGGCATGCACCCGGGGCACAGCAATGCGGTTTCTTCAAGGAAGGAAACGAACCTGAAAGAAAAACAGAGGATTGCAAAAAAAGCGGTAAAGCTGATCAGCGACGGGGATGTGGTTTTTTTGGACACATCCACAACGAACCTGGAGGTTGCGCGGGAAATCATCCGTTCTAAACGGAAAGTGACGGTCGTAAGCTGTATGCTGGATATCGCAAATCTGTTCGCAGCAGATGTAAACACTGGATTTATACTTTTAGGAGGAGAGTTCAACCGTTCTCAGATTGGGTTCCTGGGTTCGCTGACCCTTTCTATGATGGAGAACTTCAGATTTGATCTCTGCTTTATGGGTGTTGTCGGGGCGGATATAAAAGGAAATGAAGTCACTACCTATGTTCCGGAGGACGGAGCCATGAAGCGGAAGGCCATTGATAAAAGCCGCAGAAGATATCTGGTGATGGAGACAAAAAAGTTTGATTTCCAGGCAAATTATGTCTTCACAGATTTCACACAGGTAGATGGGGTGATCTGTGAGAAGGAGCCTCAGGAAGAGATAAGAGAAGTGCTGAGAGAATATGGAACAGAGATCATAGCATGACAGTTCCTGTATGATCTCCGCTCGATTTTTGAAATGTATGGATAGCAATACAAGGTTAAAATTATTTTTGGATTTGTATCATTCTGTCCACCCAGCCGCGGTAAAAATTCTCTTCATGAGATACAACCAGTACGGTTCCTGTAAAATTTTTCAATGCATTTTTCAATGCTTCTTTAGTCGCTGCATCCAGGTGATTTGTGGGTTCATCCATAATTAAAAAATTACATGGTTTTAGTGTCAGCAGGCATAACTTTACCTTACACTGTTCACCTCCGCTCAATGATCCGATCTCCTGTCCGGCATGACGGCTGGAAATTCCGCACTGCGCAAGATGCTGCCGTACTTTTTTGATTGGGAGAGAGGGATAACAGTCAGACACGATCTGTAGCGGCGTCTTGGTTATATCATCCCATATTAGATCCTGTTCAAAGTATCCGATGGTGACCTGCTCTGAAAATGAGAAACTGCCGTCTAAGGCAGGAATCTGATTCGTCAGAGTTTTCAAAAGGGTGGATTTGCCGATTCCGTTGAAACCTGTGATCACAATTTTCTGTCCTCCTTTTGCTGAAAATTGAAGGCCGGAGAGAAGCGGATATTGATACCCCACAGACAAATGTCTCACGGACAGGTGGTCAGCATTTGTCACCGGAAGCTGTGAAAAATTAAAACACGGTCGGTTCTCAGTTACGTCTGGATTTTCCATGCGTTCCATCCTGTTCAGCTGCTTCTTGCGTCCTCTGGCCATTTTTGACTTTCGCCCGGCCATGTTTTTTCTGATAAATTCTTCTGTTTCTTTGATCTTTTTCTGCTGGAAAGAATACCGTCGGATATATTCTTCCTGAAGAAACGTTTTCTTTTTTAAAAAATCAGAGTAGGTGCCGTAATATTTTGTAAGTCTGCCGTTATGAATATCGCATACGCGGTTGACGCTCTGTTCTAAAAATTCATTGTCGTGGGAGACAACCAGAAAAGCGCTCGGAAGCCCTGAAAGGTAGTCTGCCAGCCAGGAGACGTGCTCCTTATCCAGAAAGTTTGTAGGTTCATCCAGCAGCAGGACAGAAGGCTGTTCCAGCAAAAGTTTAGCGAGGATGACTCTGGCTCTCTGACCTCCGCTGATTTTTTCTACCGGGCATTCAAGACCGATAGTGAGGAGTCCCAGTCCGGCAGCTGCCTGTTCAATCCTGGTGTCAATCTGATAAAAGTCATGGAGCTCTAATTGTTCCTGGAGCCGTGCGGCGGCAGGGAGGGCTTTTTCATCTCCGGCCGCTGCTTTTGAATACAGCAGATTCATTTGCTCCTCTTTTATAAAGAGAGACTGAAAAGCAGATTTTAAGAAATCTGAGATCGTTATATTTTCTTTCATCTGTGCGTATTGATCCAGGCATCCGAAAGAAGCTGCAGGATGTCTGAAGATCTGTCCGCTGTCGGGAGTAATCTGCCCGGTGCAGATTTTGATAAACGTACTTTTTCCTGCACCATTTGGACCGACAATTCCTATATGTTCTCCTTTATTGAGCTGGAATTCTGTTTCTTTAAAAAGCTGTTTATCACCGAATGAATGTGATAAATCTTTAATATCTAATAAACTCATGATGATCTGATCCTTTCATATAAAAAAGACAGAAGACAAAATACATTTCTGTATCTGCCTTCTGCCGTATTGTCAGTATGTTATAGAACAACAAAAGGCCGCGGACAAAACATTGTCCGCAGCCTTTTAGCATGGGATTCTTCGGGAAAACAGGTATCCAAATAAGGACTGCTCATGCAGCCGCAGATGATTCTGGATCTGTCTCCCGATGAAATCTTAAAGCGGATAAAATCCGCCGTACTCTGCACAATGTTTCATCGGTCTGAATTGTACAGAGTTTACTCGCCTTCTCGGCTGGTCTGATCTATATAAGCCCATGCTGGTTGCTCCTTTTGTTTCATAAAATTTTCTGAGTGGTTTTTGAGATTTTATTTTGCACACGCTTGTAGTGAGGCAATTCAAAGCCGAACAGAAATCGTGTGCAAAATGCCCTACATTCCCTCGTGGAACGTTCTTCTTACAACTTCTTCCTGCTGTTCTCTGGAAAGCTTATTAAAGTTTACCGCATATCCGGAAACACGGATCGTCAGTGTCGGATACTTGTCCGGATGTTCCATTGCGTCAATCAATGTCTCGCGGTTGAATACGTTGACATTCAGGTGATGAGCGCCCTGTACAAAGTAACCGTCCAGGATATTTGCAAGATTTTCTTCTCTCTGGCCCTGATCTTTTCCTAAGGCCTCCGGTACAATGGAGAAGGTGTTGGAAACACCATCCTGGCATACGTCGCGGTAAGGGATCTTGGCTACGGAATTTAGAGAAGCCAGAGCGCCGCTGTTGTCCCGTCCGTGCATTGGGTTTGCACCAGGAGCAAGAGGCTCTCCTAATTTTCTTCCGTCTGGTGTGGAGCCCGTTTTCTTTCCATACATAACATTGGATGTGATGGTAAGCGCAGATAATGTATGGATGGCATTTCTATAGATCGGGTGTTTCTTTAATTCCTCAGAGAATAAAGTGACAGTGTTGACGGCCAAGTCGTCTGCCCGGTCATCGTCATTGCCGTATTTCGGGAAGTCTCCTTCAGTCTCAAAATCTACAGCCACACCGTTTTCATTGCGGACCGGTTTTACAGCGGCATATTTGATCGCTGATAAGGAGTCTGCCGCGATGGAAAGACCTGCCACGCCGTATGCTGCGATACGCTCCATATTGGTATCGTGCAGTGCGAACTGGCTCGCCTCGTAGGCATATTTGTCATGCATATAATGGATGATATTTACTGTGTCAACGTATAATTCGGCCACATAAGAAAGAACCTTTTTGTAGTTTGCCCAAACTTTTTCGTAGTCCAATACTTCATCGGTGATCGGCTCGATGCCCGGAATGACTTCAATCCCCTTTTTCTCATCGATGCCGCCGTTGATTGCATACAGCAGGGACTTGGCAAGGTTGCAGCGCGCTCCGAACAGCTGGGTCTGTTTTCCGACTTTCATAGCAGACACACAGCAGGCGATAGCATAATCATCTCCGTAAATCGGTCTCATGACATCGTCATTTTCATACTGGATAGAGTCTGTGTCAATGGAAACTTTGGAGCAGAACTTTTTGAAGTTCGCCGGAAGCTTTTCAGACCAGAGGACAGTCAGGTTCGGCTCCGGAGCTGTTCCCAAATTATAAAGAGTATGGAGATAACGGAAAGAAGTCTTTGTTACAAGCGGTTTGCTGTTGATTCCGATGCCGCCGATGGACTCAGTGATCCAGGTAGGGTCTCCTCCGAATAATTCATCGTACTCCGGTGTCCTTAAATGTCTTACAAGACGAAGCTTGATGATAAACTGGTCGATCAGTTCCTGGGCGTCTTTCTCCGTCAGAACGCCGTTTTCCAGGTCGCGCTGAATATAAATATCAAGGAAAGTGGAAGTACGTCCGAGGGATGTAGCCGCACCGTTGTTTTCTTTTACACCGGCAAGATAAGCCATATATACGGCCTGAACAGCCTCTTTGGCGTTGGATGCGGGTTTAGAGATATCCACTCCGTAGGAAGCAGCCATTTCTTTGATCGCTCCTAAAGCACGGATCTGCTCGGATACTTCCTCTCTTGCACGGATGCGGTCTTCGCTCATCGGTCCGTCTAAGGCATCCAGATCACGTTTCTTTTCTTCAACGAGATAATCAATTCCATAGAGGGCGGCACGGCGGTAGTCTCCGATTACACGTCCTCGTCCGTATGCATCCGGAAGCCCTGTCAAAAGACCGGCAGTCCTTGCAAGTCTTGTGCGCTGCGGATAAGCGTCAAAGACACCTTCGTTGTGTGTCTTGCGGTATTCATTGAAGTGACGGTCAATTTCCGGATTCAGCTTGTATCCGTACTGCTCCAGAGAAGAATGGGCCATTCTCTTTCCGCCGTATAAGTTTACGATACGTTTTAACGGAGCATCTGTCTGAAGACCGACGATGACTTCATTTTCTTTGTCGATATATCCGGGAGCGAAGTTTGTGATGCCGGAGATGATGTCAGTTTCTACATCTAAAACTCCGCCTTTTTTTGTTTCTTCGGAAAGCAGTTCTTCGCATTTGTTCCACACTTTTTCCGTTTTTTCTGAAACACCTGCCAGGAAAGAGTCATCGCCCTCATATAACGTATAATTTTTCTGTATAAAGTCCCTTACGTTGGTTTCCTTTGTCCATTTTCCATCTTTAAAGCCATTCCATTCTTTTAACATTGTTTTCCTCCGTATTGATCAAAATAGGTTTTTTGAAGTTGTTTGGTACGTTCCTTGTCCATTGCCGGAACTCCTTTGAGTGGGTAAGAAAGATTCATTACCTCATATTTGTTGGCACCGAGCAGATGATAGGGAAGAAGCTCTACCTTTTCTACGTTTGGTATGCGGTCTATGTATTCCTTTAATTCCTGCATGTGCTCTTCGCTGTCTGTAAGTCCCGGAACTACGACATGGCGAATCCATAGTTTCGTGCTGTTTTGTTCCAATGCCTTTAGAAATTCGTTGAACCGCTCCATCGGTCTTCCTGTCATAGACTCGTAAGCCAGTTCGGTTATTTCTTTGAGGTCTAAAAGTACCAGATTCGTGTAAGAGAGGATCTCATCATAATCTCCCTGTCCGAAGCCTGCGGTGTCAATGCACGTATGGATACCTTCCTGTCTGCAGAGTTTCAGGGTCTTAAGCAAAAACTCCGGCTGCATCAGCGGCTCTCCGCCCGAAAAGGTCACTCCGCCGTTCTGTTTAAAGTACGGCTTAAAGCGGGAAATCTTTTTCACCAGTGCCTCCGGAGTTATCTCTTCACCGCCCTGAAACTCCCAGGTGTCGGGGTTATGGCAGAACTTACACCGAAGGGCACAGCCCTGGAAAAAGACTACGCTGCGGATGCCCGGGCCGTCCACTAATCCCATGGATTCCATGGAATGGATGTGTCCAACAATCATAGGAACCTCCTGTAAAAATGTTGATTGGCTGCCTGGGATACGAGTATAAGCGGTTTATGGAAGGACAAAGTAGGCAAGTCCACACCTCATCTTCCCAACACCCCACTCTTTGAGGGGCTTGACAACTTTGCGTGCCAGATGCGATTTGCCAAAAGCAAATAATTTCCTTACGCATCTGTGCACAACCCGCGGAGCGTTTTTATTTCATGGGGAAGGTCGTAGAACTTTCCTGTGAAATAAAAAAAGCCGCACGTCCAGGCAGAGTGCCCAGACGGTCGGCTAAAAATTCATTGTCATACTTCCTGTGGTAAACTCCACTTGTCCGTCAGTCATATGACTTATGTCTTTAAAATACTATACCTGGCACCGGAATGTCAACCCCGGAATCGAAATATTTAATGTAAAATTTTTAGCCGGCTCCATCATAACCTGGATGCTTCTGCCTGTCTACCGGGTATCTGATAAAAGTTTTCATGTTTAAAATTCAGAAAATCCGGGCATGTTCATAGTATGAAGAAGAAATCAAACATTTGGATGTTTTTCCTTGTCGCCGCAGTGATCTTCTCTGTGGTCTGGGCAAAAGAGGAAGACGACAAAGCGGATCAGAAAATAAAACAGGGAGTCGTGCGGTTCCATATACGGGCAAATAGTAACAGCAGGAAAGATCAGGCAGAGAAACTCCTGGTCAGGGATCAGGTAGTGGCATATCTGAAGCCCTGTATGGAGCAGGCCAAAACAAAAGAAGATGCAAAGAGAATCCTTGACAGCCGGAAAAAGGATATTGCCAAAGTGGCAAAGGCCACGCTGCAAAAGAGGGGAAGGGATCTTCCGGTCAAAGTCTATCTGACCAGAGAGAAGTTTCCCGAAAAAGACTATGGCAGCTACGTATTTCCCGAGGGAACCTACGATGCACTGAGAATTGATCTCGGAAATGCCAGTGGACATAATTGGTGGTGTGTCATGTTTCCGGACCTTTGCATTACCAAAGAGAGTGAAGCGGCAAAAGACGAAAATACCAGAAAAAAACTGGAGCAGCAGGTAGGAAAAAAAGGAGTGAAAAAGCTGGAAAGGAAGAAAGAGAAGCTGCCCTGGTTTTTGAAATGGCTGGAGTAGAGAGGTAATATTTACTAAATAAATATATAAAAAGTTAACTACTTTTTTCGTTGATATTTGTTGAAAAAACAGGTATAATAAAGTTACAAAGGTTTTAAAAATTTATAAAAATACATTTTATTTCCAACACGGCTGAGAGGGGCAGAAAGTGAAGGAGATGGTATGGATGAAAAAGATTTCAAAGAGGCATACGGTATGGTAGATCAATTATTTTTATAGGTCTCTGCTGCTCATAACAGCAGGGATTCTGATGCTTTTGGCCTTCCTGCTGCTCCTCCGGTAACTGCAGACGATTACATATCAAAATACAAAGAGGGAATTTTACAGGTGTATTCTGTAAACTTTCCTCTTTTATTTCATTTCATAGGAAAGTTCTATGACCTTCCCTATGAAATAAAAACGCTCCGCGGGTTGTGCACAGATGCGTAAGGAAATTATTTGCCTGCGGCAAATTGCATCTGGCACGCAAAGTTGTCAAGCCCCTCAAAGAGTGAGGGGCTGGGGAGATGAGGTGTGGGCTTGCCCACTTTGTCCTTTCTCTGTGAGAAAGCAAAAAACATAAAGAGTGCACTATCTGGGAACCATAAAAACAAATGATGAAACAGGCACAACTTTTATGCTGCCCAAAACGTCTAATTATTAAATACGGATGTAAGGAGAATCTACAAATGAAGAAAAAAATAAAAAAAGATAAACTAAAAGAAATGAAGGATTTTTACCGTTCAGTCCTGCTGATTTCACTTGGCATCACTATGATCCTGATCTTCCAGGCAATGCTCATGTAGACAGAAAATCATGGACGATTCAGCTGATGAAAAAGACACGCCGCTAAAGCGTGTCTTGCGGTATGTATGTTTGGACTGCTTAATCCTCAGGCAAAGGTTTCTTTGCAGAGATCAACAGCAGTTTTTTCAGCTTATGTACACGAAACTTTGTGAGTCCCGCTGCCTTGAACATGCCAAGAATTTCATGAGTGGACGGCCGTTTCACCTTACAGGAAGGAAGAAGTCTGTCCGCCACGTTGCCGGTGATTCTTATTACCTCCGGGAATGCAACGACACCAATGTAAAGCCTTCCGCCAGGAGTCAGGAGATCGGCCGCTTTCTGAATGAACTCCGCCTGGTCGGGGAAGTGATGGAATGCGCTGCACACAGTTATGATGCGAAATGTATTGTCCTCAAAATCCAGGTCATCGCTGCTGCCTACCTGGAAATGCAGGTCGGGATAATCTTCACTGGCCCTGCGGATCATCTCTCCGGAGATGTCGACTCCATATCCTTCAGCGTTTCTCCAGCGTGTGAGTCCGGCGAGCAGCGCTCCGGTCCCGCATCCCACATCCAGAATTTTATCATTGTCGCGGACACATATCTTTTTGATCATCTCCTGTTCCAGAGAAGCCGCCATCTTACCGCTGATGGTCTTTTCATAATTTTCAGCCTTTTTATCGTAAATTTTTGCAGAACGTTCTTTTACATTTTTCATAGGTACGTCCTCTCTTTCTTCATCTTACTCTATTATTCTTTACAATGATTATATCAGATAAACGAAAACATCCGCAACAGATAAACCCAAAATGTGAGGCTGACAGAAGAAAGTACGGTTGCAGCCACCACAATACTGGAAGTCAGTACATGGTCGTTGTCCATGGCCTTCGCCATTACATAGCAGCTCACGGTAGTCGGTGAGCCGAGCATGATCAGAATTGCGATCAGCCCTTCATTCCGGAAACCGAAAAAAACAGCAAACGGAAGAAAGATGAGAGGCAGTATAAAAAGCTTGATGACTGCGGCAGCCATCGTAGGCCGGATTTTTTTCAAAGCCTTTGCGCCCTCAAAACCTGCGCCGACACAGAGCAGTGCCACCGGAGTTGCGGTGACAGAAAGTTCGTTTAAGCATTTATCGATGATCGGCGGAAAATCCACGGACAGATAGGAAAACGGAAGTCCGGCAAGAATTCCCAGAATGATAGGGTTTTTTGCGATATTAATCAGCGCGGATTTCATGCTGCCTGTGCCGGAACCCGATCCCCTGACTGTCAAAACGATGACAGAAAAGATATTATAAAGGGGTACACTGGCAACGATCATCAGCGGTCCCATAGTAGAATGCCCGTAAATATTCTCGATGAAGGCGATTCCCAGGATGGCGGCACTGCCCCGAAAAGAGGCCTGGACAAACGCCCCGGTCATGGACTTGTCCTTTAAGAAAATTTCTGCAAAGATCCAGATGCCGGAAAACATCAGAGTGGTGACGATCATGCAGAAAAAAAAGTATTTAAGATCAAAGGCCTGTTTCAGCGGTGCACCGGAAATATCCCGGAATAAAAGGGCCGGGAGGGCCGCGTTAAAGACAAATTTATTGGCCGTGTTTACAAAGTTTTCGTTAAACCATCCCTTTTCCTTCAGAAACCATCCGAGAAAGATCATAAAAAAGATAGGGACAGTCGAATTTAAGCTGAAAATAAAATCATTCATAAGTATCCTCCGGGTGAGATTATAGCAAATAAAAAAGAACAATTCAAACATGACAATTTTTCTTGCTAAATGCAAATTGAGGTGATATAGTACCCTTGGATGGTATTCCTTAGAGAAATCATACCAGTGATCGAATCTTATGAAGGACATCACCTCAAGAAGGCAGGTGATTATTCCGTATGAAAGCAGGGTTTATCGGGGCAGGCAAAGCAGGCTGTTCCCTTGGCAGGTATTTCGTACATTACGGCATCCCTCTGGCAGGGTATGCCAGCCGCAGCAAGGCTTCAGCCCAGGCGGCGGCAGACGCAGCACACACACAAAGTTTTGATTCATTTGACAAATTATTATCAATGTGTGATGTTCTTTTCATTACTGTTCCCGACGGTCAGATCAAAGACGTGTGGGAGCAGATCAGAGCTTTTCCGGTCCGGGGAAAGTTTATCTGTCACTGCAGCGGTTCCCTAAGTTCCGCTATTTTCTCTGAAATAACCGAAGCAGGGGCTTACGGCTATTCTATCCATCCAATGTTTCCATTTAACAGTAAAAAAACTTCATATGAGGATCTTTCCAAAGCCTTGTTTACCCTTGAAGGTGACAGGGAGCACAGAGATCAGATGCTCTCATTTTTAAGTGTTCTGCCCAACCCGGTCGTGGAGATCGGGGCAGAGGATAAGGTCCGCTACCATGCGGCGGCTGTGATGGCGTCCAACCAGATGGCGGCGCTGATGAACCGGGCTTTAAGAATTCTTGAAAGCTGCGGGTTCAGCGGGCAGGACGGCCTTACGGCACTTGCTCCGCTTGTTCGGACGAATCTTGAAAATATTCTTCGTTCGGGACCGAAAGAAGCTTTGACAGGACCGGTGGAGCGAAATGATGCAGCTACTGTGGAAAAGAATTTAAATGCTCTTTCCGGAGAAGAGAAGGAGATCTACCTTCCTCTGTGCAGGGAGCTGATAAAGATTGCGAAAAGCAAATATCCGATGAGAAGCTATGAACATATGGAGAGAATATTGGAGGAAGAACATTGAAGAACACAGTAAGTACATTTCAGAAGATGAAAGAAAAGGGAGAGAAGATCTCCATGCTCACAGCATATGACTATTCCACGGCCAGGCTGTTTGACGAGGCCGGCATTCATTCGATCCTAGTGGGAGATTCCCTGGGGATGGTTATGCTCGGCTATGACACGACGATCCCGGTGACTGTGGAGGACATGATCCACCACGGCGCTGCGGTTGTGAGGGGAGCAAAGAATGCGCTTGTCGTAGTGGATATGCCATTTATGTCCTACCAGACGTCTGTATACGATGCAGTGGTCAATGCCGGAAGGATCATGAAAGAGACAGAAGCTACGGCAGTTAAGCTGGAAGGCGGAAAGGACGTGTGTCCGCATATCGAGGCCATTGTCAAGGCTTCCATTCCGGTCGTGGCCCACGTAGGCCTTACTCCGCAGTCCGTAAACGCCTTTGGAGGATTTAAAGTACAGGGCAAAAGCAAAGAAGCGGCGAAGAAGCTTCTGGAGGATGCCCTGGCAGTAGAAGCAGCCGGAGCATTTGCGGTCGTGCTGGAGTGCGTTCCTGCAAAACTTGCAAAGCTTATTTCTGAGAAACTCCGCATTCCGACCATCGGCATCGGCGCAGGGGCAGACTGTGACGGTCAGGTCCTCGTTTACCAGGATATGCTGAATATGTACGGGGATTTTGTACCGAAGTTTGTAAAGCAGTTCGGAAACGCAGGCCCGGTCATGAAAGAGGCAGTGCAGGAGTATGTCAGGGCAGTAGGAGACGGGACATTTCCGGAAGAACAGCATACATTTGCGATCGACGACGATATTATAGAGAAGTTGTATTAAGGAGAGGATCATGAAGATTGTCAGTACAGTAGATGATGTCAGGAAACAGATAAAAGAATGGAAGATGCAGGGGCAGAGCGTCGGATTCGTGCCGACCATGGGGTATCTCCATGAAGGGCATAAAAGTCTGGTAGATTGTGCACGAAAAGAAAACGACAGAGTCGTCGTGAGTATTTTTGTAAATCCGATGCAGTTCGGCCCGGCGGAGGATCTGGCCGATTATCCGAGAGACCTGGAACATGACGCACAGATCTGTGAGACTGCAGGGGCAGATCTGATCTTTCATCCGGAACCGGAGGAGATGTATGCCGGCGACTTTTGCTCTTTCGTTGATATGAGCGTTTTGACGGAAGGACTCTGTGGGAAAACAAGGCCGGTGCATTTCAGGGGAGTCTGCACGGTTGTCACGAAGCTTTTCAATATTGTCACTCCGGACAGAGCCTATTTCGGGCAGAAGGACGGCCAGCAGCTGGCGGTGATCAGGCGCATGGTGAGAGACCTGAATATGGATATCTGTATTGTGGGCTGTCCGATCGTAAGAGAAGAAGACGGACTCGCCAAGAGTTCCAGAAATACATATCTTTCACCGGAGGAGAGAAAGGCCGCGTTGGTTCTGAGTCAGGCGGTGCGGCTCGGCTCGGAGCTTGCCAAGACCGAAAAGGATGCCAAAAAGGTTGTTTTGGCCATGAAGGATAAGATACAGACAGAACCGCTGGCAAGGATTGATTATGTTGAGGCGGTGGACGCTCTGTCCATGCAGCCGGTGAAGACACTGGAAGGCGGCTGTATGCTGGCTATGGCAGTTTATATCGGAAAAACAAGACTGATCGACAATGTGTTAGTGTAAGGAGAAAGATGATGAAGCTTACGATGTTAAAAGGAAAGATCCACAGGGCCACGGTGAGACAGGCAGAACTGGACTATGTGGGAAGTATCACGGTGGACCCCGAACTTTTGGAGGCAGCAGGCATTCTGGAATATGAAAAGGTGGCCATCGTTGATATCAATAACGGCAGCAGGTTTGAGACATACACCATTGCCGGAGAGCCCGGAAGCGGCATGATCTGTTTAAACGGGGCGGCGGCCCGGTGTGTATCCCAGGGAGACAAGATCATTATAATGTGTTATGCTGAAATGACGCCGGAAGAGGCAAAAGAGCATAAACCAAAAGTAGTGTTTGTAGATGACAATAATAAGATCACCCGTCTGACCAGCTATGAAAAACATGGCCGGCTGGAGGATATGTAGGAGAAGACTATGCTGAGTGGAAAAACAATCGTCCTGGGTGTCACGGGAAGCGTGGCGGCCTATAAGATGGCTAACATGGCGAGCATGCTGATAAAAAGGGGATGCGAAGTCCATGTGATCATGACAGAAAATGCAACCAACTTCATCAATCCCATTGCATTTGAATCACTGACCAATACAAAATGTCTGGTGGAAACCTTTGACCGGAATTTTCAATTTCATGTGGCGCATGTGTCACTGGCAAAGAAAGCAGATGCCATGCTGATCGCTCCGGCTTCCGCCAATGTGATCGGAAAGATCGCAGGCGGAATTGCAGATGACATGCTGACAACCACCGTAATGGCATGCAAAAGTCCCGTCCTGATCGCGCCTGCTATGAATACAAATATGTATGAGAACCCAATCCTTCAGGACAATCTTGAGAAACTCAGAACATACGGTTATACGGTTATCGAGCCGGCCAGCGGACATCTGGCCTGCGGGGATACAGGTGCGGGGAAAATGCCCTCTGAGGAAGTCCTCATGGCTTATATTGAGCGGGCTGTGCACCGGCCGAAGGATCTTGCAGGAAAAAAGGTGCTGATTACTGCCGGACCCACGAGAGAGGCGATTTGTCCTGTGCGGTATATCACCAATCACTCGACAGGGAAGATGGGCTATGCCCTGGCAAAGATGGCAATGCTCCGGGGTGCTGATGTGACCCTGGTTACCGGCCCGGTAGAGCTTGAGCCGCCGATGTTCGTTACCACAGTGCCGGTTGTAAGTGCGGCCGATATGTATGAGGCTGTCATGAGCAGAAAAAAGGAACAGGACATCATCATTAAATCAGCGGCTGTGGCGGATTACACTCCGGCGCAGGTGAGCGATGAGAAGATGAAAAAGACCGATGGGGATATGTCCATTCCGCTCGTGCGGACAAAAGATATTTTACAGGAGCTGGGTCATACAAAAGAAGAAGGCCAGTTTATCTGCGGTTTTTCCATGGAGACTCAGAACATGCTGGAGAATTCCAGAAAGAAGCTTAAGAAAAAGCAGATCGACATGATTGTAGCCAACAATCTGAAGGAGTCCGGAGCGGGATTCGGGACGGATACAAATGTGGTGACGCTGATCACCGATGACCGGGAAAAACAGCTTCCCATCATGTCCAAAGAAGATGTGGCAGATGCCATTTTAGATTTTATTAAAACTTCATAAAACTTTATTCAAATACTCTTTTTCCCACCTTCCTATGATATAATAGAAGTACCAAAAGCAGCAGGAAGGTACGGGGTCATGAAAGTAGTGAACAAAGTAAGAATTATATTTTTGCCAGCGATTATACTGCCGATTTTCTTGATGGTAGTATCAATCGCTGCTTTAAGTGTAGGGTATATCCGCACAACCAACGAAAACATATATTCCAATGGAATCGAAGGATTCGCCAATCCATTGAAAACGATGAACAATGAGACGAAGTCCTGTTTCAACGACTTGAAGAGGAGTGCCATCGAGAATCCCGCGGCCTTTGAGGATACGGATTACCTGAACAGGATCAATCAGAGGTTAAAAGAAAAAGAGTCTTATCTGATCATCAGAAAAGGAAGGACAATCGTATATCGGGGAACAAAAGAAGATCACACCGAGACGGAGAAGAAACTTCCCGGGTTTGGGAGTGAGATCAGCAGCCAGGACAGCGGAGTATTTCTCGGGAAACCGGAAAATTTTCTTGTCAAGCAGCAGGACTTTCAGTATACCGACGGAAGCAAAGGCTCTGCGTTTATTCTGACAGATTTGGAGACAGTCCTGCCTCATTATAAGAATATTATAAGCCAGGTCTTCTTTTCGATTGTGGCGATCCTGATTCTTACCAGTTTTCTGCTTTCCTGGTTTATGTACTCTGAGTTCATAAGGCCGTTAAAGAAACTCAAAGAAGGTGCAGACCGGATCAAGGAGGGCAACTTAGACGACGATGTGGAGATCAACAGCAAGGATGAGATCGGGGAACTCTGTGCTTCCTTTAATGCCATGAGGGCGGAATTAAAAGAGTCTATTGAGGCAAGAATTATCTATGAAAAACAGAACCGTGACCTGATCAGCAACATTTCTCATGACCTGAAGACGCCGATCACAGCCATCAAAGGCTATGTGGAGGGGATCATGGACGGAGTGGCAGACACGCCGGAGAAGATGGACCGGTATATTAAGACGATCTACAACAAGGCCAACGACATGGATGTGCTGATCAATGAGCTGTCCCTGTATTCCAAGATCGATTCCAACATTATTCCTTATAATTTCAGGAAGATCGATATTAACGCCTACTTTAAAGACTGTGTGGATGAGATTGGTTCAGACCTGGAGCAGAAGGGAATGATGTTCTCATACAGCAACTACTGTTCCGCAAATGTAGCGGTGATGGCTGATCCTGAACAGTTAAAGCGGGTGATGAACAACATCATTAACAATGCCTGTAAGTATACCAATAAAGCGAAGGGCAAGGTCAGCATTACATTAAAAGAGCTGGACCGCAAGATCCAGGTTGCGATTAAAGACAACGGCATCGGTATTTCCAGGGAGGATCTGCCCAATATTTTCCGCAGAACCTACCGCGCGGATATGTCCAGGAATTCTGCCGGAGGCAGCGGACTGGGACTTTCCATCTGTAAGAAGATCATTGAAGAACATGGGGGAGAGATATGGGCGGAGAGCAAGCTGCGCTCCGGCACCACAATATTTTTTACATTAAATAAAATCGCAGACACCCAGGAGGAAGAGAGTAATGAGTAGAGTTTTAATTGTAGAAGATGAACTGGCCATCGCAGAGCTTGAGAAGGATTATCTGGAGCTGAGTTCTTTTGAAGTAGAGATTGAGACGGACGGAGAGAAAGGTCTGAAACTGGGCCTTACCGAAGATTTTGATATGATTATTCTGGACATTATGCTTCCGGGTGTGGATGGTTTCGAGATCTGCAAGCAGATCCGGGAGAAGAAAGATATTCCGATCCTGATGGTATCCGCCAAGAAGGAGGATATCGATAAGATCCGCGGACTGGGTCTGGGAGCAGATGATTATATCACAAAGCCGTTCAGTCCGAGCGAACTGGTTGCCAGAGTAAAGGCTCATCTAGAGAGATACCGCCGTCTGGTATCCAGCAACACCCAGGAAAATGATGTGGTGGAGATCCGCGGACTCAAAATTGATAAAACCGCAAGAAGAGTCTATCTGAACGGAGAAGAAAAGGCATTTACGACGAAAGAGTTTGACCTTTTAACTTTTCTTGCCAGCCATCCAAACAGGGTATTTACAAAAGAGGAATTATTTAATAAAATTTGGGATATGGAATCTCTCGGAGACATTGCCACGGTCACCGTCCATATTAAAAAGATTCGGGAGAAGATTGAACTTAACACTGCAAAGCCGCAGTATATCGAGACCATATGGGGTGTCGGATACCGGTTTAAGATGTAGGAGCAGTCATGAGAAGAAAAAGAGAAGTAAAGATACTTTACAAAGATCAGGATATTGCCGTCTGTGAAAAGCCGGCGGGGATGCCCACGGCCGATGACAAGAGCGGAGATATGGATGTATTTCACAGTCTTAAAAACCAGCTCTTTTTTGAGGAGAACCTTGACAGGGAACCGGAGCTCTATGTGATCCACCGGCTTGACCGTCCCGTGGGAGGCGTCATGTTGTTTGCCAGGACGAAGGAGGCGGCGGCAGAGCTGAGCCGCCAGATCAGGGAACATATATTTGAGAAGGATTATCAGGCCATTATAAACGGCTGGCTTCCTGAAGAGGACGGGGTATTTACGGATTATCTGTTGAAAGACGATAAGAAAAATACGTCCTGCACCGTGCCGGGGGAAACGCAGGGAGCAAAGAAAGCGGAGCTGTCTTACGAGGTTCTGGATATGGTGGAGACAGGGGAAGGGAAACTTACCTACTGCCTGATTCATCTCATGACCGGGAGACACCACCAGATCCGGGTCCAGTTTGCCGCCAGAGGCTTTGGACTTTACGGTGACACTAAATACAATAAGAAATTCCAAAAGACGAAGAAACAATACGAAGAGATAGGACTCTATGCTACCAGGATCAGTTTTCGGCATCCGGTGACCGGGGAGGCATGTACCTTTAAGGCGGAGCCGAAAGGGAAGGCATTTCTTATGCTGGAAGAGCTGGATGCCTGGTAGAGACACGAAAAGAGGGAAGGCGAAATGAAATTCAGGCCGTGCATTGATATTCATAACGGAAAGATTAAGCAGATTGTGGGAGGCAGCCTGTTAGACAAGGGAGACCATGCAGAAGAAAATTTTGTTTCCGTACATGACGGAAGTTTTTATGGTAAACTATACAGAAAGCACCGTTTATCCGGAGGACATATCATCATCCTGAACCCTAAAAGCTCAGAGTATTATGATGCGGATGTACGGGAAGCATTGGCGGCACTGCGTGAATTTCCGGGAGGACTTCAGGTTGGAGGCGGCATCACTGACGAGAACGCTTCCTTTTTTATCAAACAGGGGGCATCCCATGTGATCGTCACTTCTTATGTATTTTCCGGAGGGTTGATCCGGCTTGAGCGCCTGAGACAGCTTTCGAATATCGTCGGGCGGGAGCATCTGGTGCTGGATTTCAGCTGCAGGAAGAAGGGCGGAGAGTATTATATCGTCACAGACCGCTGGCAGAAGTTTACAGATGTCATTCTTACAAAAGAACGCTTAGAGGAGATGGAAGAATACTGCTCGGAATTTCTCGTTCATGGGGTCGATGTGGAGGGAAAGGGACAGGGCATTGACGAGGAACTGGTCCGGATTCTCGGAAGCTACATGGGAAACCCTGTAACATACGCGGGAGGCATAAAGGACTTTGCCGACCTTGAACTGATCAAAAGAGAAGGAAGAAACAGAGTGGATGTGACCGTCGGCAGCGCTCTGGATTTATTCGGCGGGCCTATGGAATTTGAGAGAGTCCTTGGTTATTGTGATTGATATTGGAGGAATATATATGAAACTATGGTATGAAGCCAGCAATTTTACTATACAGCCCCATTGGGTCATTCCGTTTGCAATTCTCGGAGTGATCGGGCTGATCCTTATTTTTGCGTCTAAGAAATCCTTTTTTAAGCTGCTTGGTGGAGTCTGCCTTGTGATCTGTGCCGTGACGGCTCTGAGATTCTGCTATGGGTATGTAAGGATCATCCACGCATATAAACAGGGGAACTACAAAACAATCGAAGGCTACGTAGAGAATTTTATTCCGGCGTCCAAGGGCGGGGAGACAAATGAAGATACGGAGCAGGAGAGCTTCGACATCAAAGGGTTACATTTTTCTTACGGAGACCGCTTTATTAAGAAGTTCGGGTATCATCTGCCTTCTACTCAGGGAGGATACATTAAGAAAGATGGACAGTATTTAAGACTCGGCTACATTGACACCGAAGACCAGGGATATGTCATTGTCAGGATTGAAGAGCGCAGAGCAAAAAAATAGGTGAACAGGAAAGCTGTACTATCCTTTTTGGGTGGCACAGCTTTTTATGTTATGAGGGTTATTTAGCCGGGAACAGCAAAAAGCTGCATCAGAGTGGTTTCTGCCGGGCAAGCTTCTGCAGGTCGGCGAAGCGTCTATCCATACCGGGGGAGCCTCCTGTGTAACAGAGTATGACTCTTTGAACGGACTGTTGACCATGGAGGAAATGGAACAAAAGATAGACAAAGAATGGAAAAAGCTCTGCATGAAATAACAAAAACGACCGGTCATATTTGATCGGCCGCTTTTGCGGGTATATGTCATATTTTTAATTCTTATGTTTCAATTCTTCCTATTTCCTGCCTGAAACATTACGGGATGCTTCGATCGTTTTCTTCTTAAACTTCTTGAAGAATCCTTTGGGCTCCTGCGGCGGTGCAACGTTGCGCAGATTGTGGATTTCGGTAATATATATGCCGCTGACTTTGGCTTTGATCTCGGTTTTGACAGGCACTTGATCGTAGATCAGTTCATCACATAACAATGGAGTGATCTTCGGCCCGATCTTTACTTTTACCACAGGTACTTTGGCAATCTTGCCGCGCTTTGGAATCTGGTCGATGACCATCTTCGGAAAACCTGCCTCTGTCATCTTCATCTTCTTTTTATCAATGACCAGCATTGAATACATCTGAGCTGCACTCTCCAGCTGTGCCCGCTGGGCTTCCTGCTTCTTCTGAAGTTTGTTTCCTACAAAATACAGAATGGCAAGAACAGCAATAATGACGACAGCAATAATCAATAAAACCATCCATACTTGCATTTCTTTCTTCCTCCTGGCTTTTCACATCTTAAACTTCATGCCCTCGTACGGCATGCCTAAAAAACATTATATCATCTTTTCAGGCCATTGTCTTATGTTTTTTTCTCATTTCGATAATTTCTTCACGAACTGTCGCCCCCAGATGTTTCTGGGCCTGGCGGTCCAGCTGGTCTGGATAGATCGGCCGGCCGAATGTGATATGGACCTCTGCAGGCTTCACAGTGTATTTTTTGTTGTTCTCCAGAATATCCGGCGTACCGGAGATTGCCATGGGAATTACCGGCACCTTTGATTTCAAAGCGGGTCTTAGGCTGCCTTCTTTAAATGTGTGTGGATCTTCATCCTGGCTTCTTGTGCCTTCCGGGAAAATGACCATGGAAAATCCGTCCTTCAGATACTGGGTGCCTTTGTTGATCGTCTTCATACCTTCTTTGATATTTTTTCTGTCCAGAAACAGGCAGTTGATGAATGTCATCCAGTGGCTGAGGCAAGGAATCTTACCCATCTCTTTTTTCGCGAAAAATCCGGCGCCGTGGGGAGTTGCCACGTAGCTGCACAGGATATCGTAATAACTGCTGTGATTCCCTACATAGAGGACCGCGGTATCCTCGGGTATATTCTCGCGTCCTTCTACGATGACTTTAGTGCCTGCAAACCGAAGGCAGATCTTAAATGCATTCATGACCATAGACTGGGCCTTCTTTGCCCTGCGGTGTTCCTGCCCGGTTTTATTCCAATGGTTAAACAGCGGGTACATCGGAAAAGTGAGAGTCAGGAAGAAAAAAAGATATATGATATCAGCAAAAAAACGAATCATAGAGATTCTCCTTTCAATATTCTTTATTTTACGGCTTTTGAGAGAGCAGCTGATTTTTTAAATCATACAGAGGTTTCGAGAGATCCACATAGACATTCTGCGGATTGACTAAACGCCGAGTCTCGTCCCACAGAGTGTTGAGCTCTCCGGTACAGTAATCTCTGATCTCCATAGCCGAAGGATTTTCGTAGACACACTGTCCTTTCAGGAACACGGGAACCAGGAGTTCTCTGAGTGTATAGGTTCCACCTATGATCGTAGATTTTTTCCAGGTAGCGATCGGGTCAAAAATGACCAGGTCCTCTTTGCTGGAATAAGCTTCATCTGTCAGGCAAATCAAATCCGCACGGATCTTGCCTGTGGTCTTGTCATAAATCCGATAAACAGTTTTATTTCCCGGGTTTGTAACCTTGGCAGGATTTTCCGAGATCTTGATCTTTGCCGTAAAGTCTTTTTCACCCTGATGCTTTGCAGCCGCAAGCTTATATACACCGCCGAACGCAGGACAGTCTGAGGAGGTAATAAGCTTGGTGCCGACTCCCCAGGAGGTGATCGGAGCACCCTGGAGTTTTAAACTCTGTATGAGGTTCTCGTCCAGATCGCTGGAGGCGGATATAATAGCCTCGGGAAATCCTGCTTCGTCCAGCATGGCCCTCGCTTTTTTAGAAAGATAGGCAAGATCTCCGCTGTCTAAGCGGATACCGATTTTGCGGGGATGTATGCCCTCTTCCCGCAACTCTTTAAAAACCCGGATGGCGTTGGGGACACCGGATTTTAATGTGTCATATGTGTCTACCAGAAGCATGCATGCATCCGGATACAGAGCGGCATAGGTTTTAAATGCCGTATATTCGTCCGGAAAACTCATGATCCAGCTGTGGGCATGGGTGCCCAGCACCGGAAGGTCAAACATCTTCCCGGCAAGTACATTGGAGGTGCCGTCACATCCGCCGATCACTGCGGCTCTGGCTCCGTATGTCCCGGCATCGGCACCCTGGGCCCGTCTCAGCCCGAATTCCATAACACCGCTTCCGCCTGCTGCATAGACGACGCGGGAGGCTTTCGTGGCAATCAGGCTCTGGTGATTGATGATATTTAATATGGCAGTCTCAATCAGCTGGGCTTCCATCATAGGAGCGATCACCTTTAAGAGCGGCTCCATCGGAAAAACAACAGTGCCTTCCGGAATGGCATAAATATCACCGGTAAAATGGTATCCTGCAAGGTATTCCAGGAAATCTTCATCAAATATGTCAAGGCTTCGCAAGTAGTCAATATCTTCATATGAGAAAGACAGGTTTTTGATATAATCAATAACCAGCTCAAGTCCGCAGGCAATGGCATAGCCGCTGCCGGAAGGATTGTCCCGGTAAAAGACGTCAAAAATCACGGTCTCGTCATTGCCGGACTTGTAATATCCCTGCATCATGGTCAGTTCATAAAGGTCCGTAAGCAATGTAAAATTTCGAGTCATCATCCCCCGATATCTCCTTTGTGTAGTTAGATTTTGATTTATCGTCATTTTTATATATTATATCATAAAATGTAAACTAAAAATCATGAGTTTTTACCGCAGTTTCCGTCGCGGGATGAATTTTAAAGTTCCGTTTCCAGAATATTCAGGAGCTGCTCTCCGACGGATTCTTCATTTGGTCCCTCAACCGTGACAGATATCTCATCCCCGCATCCGGCTCCCAGGGCCATGAGATCAATGGGATTTTCGGCAGCAGCCTCAATACCTCTGCAGGAAAGCACGATAGAGCAGCCGGTATTTCTGGCTAAAGCAATGATAGAGACGCAAGGACGGGCATGGAGTCCGTTCGGTGCCTCAATTTTATAAGAAAGTGTTTTCATGAGATAAAACCTCCAAATGTTACCTGATTTATTTTGGTATTTTGATATAATCTTATTACTATCTATGGTAACATATTGTGAAAGAAAAAATCCATAAATTTGTTTGGAGAAAAAGATTTTTATGTCAATTATTAAGATTTCATAATGCAGAAGAAGACGAGGCCGGTGTTGTTTTATTGTGACTGCAGGTAGGAAGATCCGTTCCATGATTTTACAGATGCAGACCTGCGGTTTTTGTTGTCGGGAACAGAAATTCATGAAGGTGGTTGACATTTATAAATGCCTATACTAAAATAAACACAAATAAACATTTTCAAAGAGCGTTGACAGAGACAGTACTTATGCTGTAAAAGCAGAGAGCGAGTCAGGGGCGGTGGGAGCCTGATGCAAGTAGCACATAAGGAATATCACTCTTGAGCTGCAAGCTGAATAAAGTAAGCTGTGCCGGCATCCTCCGTTATCAGGATAACATATGTCAGTATGTGAAATAGGTGGTATAGAAGCAGCAAGTGTTGTCCTATTTTAGGGCAGCACTTTTTTATTCCATAGCTTATTAATAAAAAAGGAGAAATAGACGATGTACAAGAAAGTATCTTCCGACTTGAATTTTGTTGACCGCGAAAAACAGACAGTAGAGTTCTGGAAAGAACACAAGATTTTTGAAAAGAGTATCGAAGAGAGAAAAGGGGATGACACCTATACTTTTTATGACGGGCCTCCGACAGCAAACGGCAAACCGCATGTCGGCCATGTCCTGTCACGTGTCATCAAGGATATGATCCCGCGCTATCAGACGATGAAAGGACACAAGATCATCCGTAAGGCAGGGTGGGACACCCATGGTCTTCCGGTAGAACTTGAAGTGGAAAAGAAGCTTGGACTGGACGGAAAAGAACAGATCGAAGAATACGGACTGGCTCCTTTCATCAAAGAATGTAAAGAAAGTGTCTGGAAGTATAAAGGCATGTGGGAAGATTTTTCAGGTGTGGTAGGCTTCTGGGCAGATATGGACGATCCATATGTAACTTATCACAACGACTATATCGAATCAGTCTGGTGGGCATTAAAACAGATCTGGGACAAAGGTCTTCTTTATAAAGGATATAAGATCGTTCCTTACTGTCCGCGCTGCGGAACCCCGCTTTCCTCTCACGAGGTTGCCCAGGGGTATAAAGATGTAAAAGAAAAATCAGCTATCGCAAGATTCAAAGTAAAGGGAGAAGACGCCTATATTCTGGCCTGGACCACAACCCCATGGACCCTTCCGTCAAACGTAGCACTCTGTGTGAATCCGAATGAGACTTATGTCAAAGTGGAAAATGACGGATATACTTATTATCTGGCAGAAGCGCTCTGTGACAGTGTTCTCGAAGGCGAATACAAGGTGCTTAAGACATACAAAGGAACAGACCTGGAATACAAGGAGTACGAGCCGCTGTTCTCGTTTGTGACACCGAAAGAGAAAGCATATTACGTAACCTGCGACACCTATGTAACGCTGACAGACGGTACGGGAGTGGTACACATCGCCCCTGCATTCGGTGAGGATGATGCTCAGGTCGGCAGAAAGTACGGACTGCCGTTCGTACAGCTGGTGGATGAAAAAGGTGAGATGACAAAAGAGACACCTTGGGCAGGAACGTTTTGTAAAGAAGCGGATAAACTGATCCTTAAAGAACTGGAAGAAAAAGGGCTCTTATTTGCGGCACTTGACTTTGAGCACAGTTATCCTCACTGCTGGAGATGTGATACTCCGCTGATCTACTATGCGAGAGAATCCTGGTTTATTAAGATGACGGATGTAAAAGACCAGCTGATCAAGAACAATAACACCGTCAATTGGATTCCGGAAAACATCGGTAAAGGACGTTTCGGGGACTGGCTGGAAAATGTCCAGGACTGGGGTATTTCCAGAAACCGTTACTGGGGAACTCCGCTGAATGTCTGGGAATGTGAATGCGGACATCAGCACGCCATCGGTTCTATTGAAGAGTTAAAGAGCATGTCTGACAACTGTCCGGATGACATCGAACTGCACCGCCCATATATTGACGATGTGACCGTGAAGTGTCCGGAGTGCGGAAAAGAGATGCACCGGGTGGAAGAAGTCATCGACTGTTGGTTTGACTCAGGCTCCATGCCGTTTGCCCAGTGGCATTATCCGTTTGAAAATAAAGAAATCTTCGAGGAGAATTTCCCGGCGGACTTTATCTCGGAAGCAGTGGACCAGACAAGAGGATGGTTCTATTCTCTCCTGGCGATCTCTACATTGCTGTTTGACAAGGCTCCATATAAAAATGTCATTGTATTAGGCCATGTCCTGGATGAAAACGGACAGAAGATGTCCAAGTCCAAAGGAAATGCAGTCGATCCTATGGAGGCACTGGCAGAGCACGGGGCAGATGCCATCCGCTGGTATTTCTATACAAACAGCGCCCCATGGCTTTCAAACCGATTCCATGGAAAAGCCGTTACTGAGGGTCAGAGAAAGTTCATGGGAACACTGTGGAATACCTATGCATTCTATGTGTTATATGCAGAGATCGATCAGTTTGATCCTACAAAATACAGTCTGGATCATGACAAACTGCCGGTCATGGACCGCTGGCTTTTATCCAAGCTGAATTCTCTGGTGAGGACTGTAGATGAGAATCTGGGCGCTTACAGGATTCCGGAAGCAGCAAGGGCTCTTCAGGAATTTGTCGATGAGATGAGCAACTGGTATGTAAGACGATGCCGTGAGAGATTCTGGGCAAAGGGAATGGAGCAGGATAAGATTAATGCATATATGACCCTTTACACTGCTTTGACGACTGTCTGCAAGGCAGCGGCTCCGATGATTCCGTTCATGACGGAAGAGATTTATCAGAATCTCGTAAAGAGTGTGGATCAGGAGGCTCCTGAGAGCATCCACCTGTGTGATTTCCCGGCTGTGGACGAAAGTCTTTGTGATAAAGAGCTGGAAGAAAATATGGACGCTGTACTGAAGATTGTAGTTCTCGGACGTGCGTGCAGAAACAGTGCAAGCATTAAGAACCGCCAGCCGATCGGACAGATGTATGTAAAAGCACCTTCAGAGCTGCCGGAATTTTATCAGGATATTATCCGCGAAGAATTAAATGTAAAAGCCATTGAATTTACGGATGATGTTTCAAACTTCACCACTTATAATTTTAAACCGCAGTTAAAGACGGTTGGACCGAAATACGGAAAACTCTTAAACGGTATCCGCAAGCATCTGACAGAGCTGGACGGAAATAAGGCCAAAGCAGAGCTGGATTCCAAGGGAATGCTTGAGTTTACTGTTGATGGTATGCCGGTGGAACTTTCCGAAGAAGATCTCTTGATAGAAATGGTGAAGCAGGAAGGCTTTGTGACAGAGGCGGACAGTGAATTTACTGTTGTGCTGGATACGAATTTGACAGAAGAACTTCTTGAAGAAGGATTTGTCCGCGAAATCATCAGCAAAGTCCAGTCTATGAGAAAAGAGGCGGGATTTGAAGTGATGGATAAGATCACGATCTTTTATGAAGCAAATGAAAAAGTCAACGAGCTGATCTCAAAAAATGAAAGTACTGTCATGAACGATGTGCTGGCTACGGGGATTGTGTCAGGAGAGGCAGCAGGCTTCACCAAGGAGTGGAATATCAACGGAGAAAAAGTAACTCTTGGGGTGAAAAAGAACGAAGAATAAAAACCATCAGATAAAGATGAAAAAGAGATGGGCGGGATATCATCAGCAGATGGGTATCCCGCCCATCTTTTATAATATAGAATCCTGAGACTGTGAATATTTATTTCTATTTATATACAATTATGATTGACTATGTAAAATAGTTTTTGGAATACATTCTGCCTGTCCTGAATAAAATAATAAGACGGACAGGAAGGGGGATTTTGATGAGAAATAAATTGTCCTACCTTTTCTTTTTACTGTTTCTGTTCTGCAGTGTTCCATATCTGCTGACAGTAGTGCTTTCAGGAAAAGAAGAAGCAAAACCTGTGGATTTTCAGACACACACCAGCGGCTATACTGTGACAGTAAGCGGAAAACCAATGGACTTAGAATCCTATCTGCTGGGTGTATTGCCGACACAGATTTCTATGGATGATGAAAAAGAGGCGCTAAAAGCCCAGGCGGTCATTTTGAGGACAGATATTATACGAAGAATGGGTGACAAAAAGAACATAAGCCAGGATTCTCTTCCATACAAACATGAGTCGGATGACAACCTTCAGGAAAAGCTAGGGGAACAAAAATATAAAATATCCGATCAGTTAAGAAAACAGGCAGTCGGGGAGACGACCGGGGAGGTCATGACATATGAGGGAAAGTACATACAGCCGTATTTCCATGGCATCAGCGTCGGTACTACTTTGAGTGCCAAAGAATGGTTTGGAAAAGAGATCCCTTATCTTCAGGAAAAAGACAGTTTGAAAGATGTGGAATCATCGGAATATATGACTGGTATCCCAGTTACATACGGACAGGTGGTGACTCAGCTAAAAAAGGAGAAAAAGATCAGTCTGTCGGTGGAAGAAGCCAAGAAATCCATACGAATCAAAGAAAAGACGGGAAACGGTTATGTCAAAAAGGTACAGGTAGGAAAATATGTTATGACCGGAGAGGCGTGGGCAAAATGCTTTCAGCTGAATTCTACCAACTTTTATCTGGAGCCGTATGACGGCAAACTGAGGATGGTCGCCTTGGGAAAAGGACTTGGACTCGGACTGTCCCAATACGGAGCCAATGAGCTGGCCAAGGACGGAAAAGGCTATAAAAAAATCTTAAAATATTATTACACAGGAATTCAAATTACAAAAATGTCTGATCAGTGAATAAAGCCTCTGAATTCGGTAAAACTATCACTGAGGTGATGAAAATGAAAGGACATAACCGGGACGTCTCTTCCCCATTAAAGAAATACTATGCGGTGATGCTGGTAGGACTGGCCCTTTTTATCGGGATCATGACATATTACAGCATAGAATTTAAAAATAAAAGAGACTTAGCAAAACAGCAGGTAGATTTAAACAAGGATTCTGTCGGTGTCAATAACGGGGCTACCGAGGGAACAACAGAAGCAACGACAACAGAAGCGACAGAGGCAGAGACTGAAAAGACCACAGAGACTATGAACCAGAATACGGTATCATATGATGGAAAAACAAAGCTTGTCTGGCCGCTGACAGGAAACATTCTGATGCCTTACAGCGTAGACTCCACTATTTATTTTGAATCCCTGGATCAGTACCGGGTAAATAAGGGAATCATGATCGAGGCAAAAGAGGGAATGGCAGTAAAAGCTCCGAAAAATGCAAAAGTAGAAGAAATCCGCAAGACCGAAGAATACGGACAGACTGTACTCCTGGATTTAGGAAACGGTTACACCGCTCTCTATGGACAGCTGAAAGATCTTGCTGTGAAAGAAGGAGATATGGTGACCAAGAACCAGATCCTCGGTAAGGTGGCGGCTCCTACTGACTGCTTTACACTGGAGGGTGCAAATGTGTACCTGCAGATGGAAAAGGACAAGAAGACAATTAATCCAACCAGTTATTTAGAATAGTGGAACAAAGATGTAAAAATATCGTATACTATATAAGAAGCAAAAATAACAGTCAATGTACTTTCTACTTTACTTTGCTTTTTAGGGTATTTTACTTTTCACATCTTTGGCTGCTGTAGAAGAAAGGCTGCCGCTTCGGCAGCTTTTTCTTCGAATAAACGAAGGAGAATTATAGATGAAGAGCTATACATATATTTTAAAGTGCAGCGACAAGAGTCTCTACACAGGATGGACCAATGACATTGAAAAACGGCTGAAGTCCCACAACGAGGGCAAAGGCGCCAAGTACACAAGAGGCAGGACGCCGGTTGAACTTGTGTACCTGGAGGAGTTTGATACAAAAGAGGCGGCGATGAAAAGAGAAGCCGCCATAAAAAAGATGAGCCGGGCAGAGAAATTAAAACTGCCCGGCATAAAAGTGTGAGTTTTTCAGCACTATTTCCGTCGCACTTTGTTGTAGAATCGTTGCGAGCTGTAACCGTGAATCCGGAACGGTCTACTGTGTGTGCAGATACTCTTCTGTTCATGACTGCTCCTTCTAGGCCAATTACAATTATCGGAGTAGAAGAAAAGGCTTCGGTAAAATTCACCCTTGCATCTACGGTAGAAGAAGCGTTTACACTGACACTTCCTCGGTTTATCAATATTTTTCTATTTGCAAATTTATCTAGTTGTGAATTGGTATTATCTAAGCTGGTTTTATCTGCTTTTTTTGAAATTTCTGCTTTTAAAGCCGAAGTTGTATTATTTAAAGCCAAATCTAAATCATCAGCCCTACGATTCACTTCACTGATCGCTTCTGTATGTTCCCGGTAAGCCTCAATATTCACCAACCCGCTGGAATCCAGTACAACTTCAAACGGTACCGTATTGGAAGTATTAAAATAAAAATTCCACGTAACAGAGTACCCCGGGCTTTCTGCTTCAGAAGGAACATGTTTCGCCTGTGATGCCTGTGAAATGCAAAACAATATCTCACCTTCATCCGGATCTTCCGCGAAAAAACCAACCTGCCATAAGTCATAGCTCTCATTTAAACCTGTGTTTTCCAAAATATTCATTTCTTTCTCCTTTGTAAAAAATGATTTGTTAACTGCAGAAATGAATATAGCATGATGACCGCGGGCAATGTGGGCAAGTTTGGGTTTGCGCAGAAAAAAGAAACACAATGCTTCTGTGTTTCTTTTGATATCTCCCCAATATGCTGCCTCCAAACAAAACGTTAAATAAAAAACATCATGATCAAATGGCAGGCGCTTCCTCCCATGACGAACAGATGAAAAATTTCATGCAGTCCGAAATTCTTCCGGTGGTTTTCAAACCATGAAAGCTTCAGGGCGTAGATGATGCCGCCTACGGTGTAAATGATACCGCCGGCCAAAAGGAGTCCGAAGCATACTGCAGACAATTTCTTAAATAACGGAGATATGGCTATGACGCAGAACCAGCCCATGGCGATGTACATGACAGATGACACCCATTTAGGACAAGTCACCCAGAACATTTTAAAAACAATTCCTAAAATAGCGATGATCCAAATGGCGGTCAGCAGCCCGTAGCCCACTTTGCCGCCCAGTACTATGGTGCAGATCGGTGTATAGGAACCCGCTATCAGGATAAAGATCATGGCATGATCGAGTTTTTTCAAAACCTTCATCACATGCTCAGAAGAATAAACGGAGTGGTAGGTTGTGCTGGCTCCGTACAGGCCGATCATACTCAGTACAAAGATTGTCAGTGAGGCGATACGAATATAATCGTGAGTCTGAACACTGCTGACAATCAAGGGTATACCGGCCATAACGGACAGAACCATGCCAATAAAATGAGTGATTGCACTTCCGGGATCTTTCAGTCTATAATTCATAGTGTATATACCTCCGATAAAAACTTGAGTCATTAATATATTATATGTAGTAATGAAAACTATATTCGGTGTATTTATATACTACTACTACAGTGCAGTCATTTCAAGGATTTTTCCTATATTTATAAAAAGTTAAGATATTAATTGACATATGTCAGAAATGTGGTATCATAATAAATGACATATGTCAGTAAAACCACCAAAGGAGAAAACGGATGCCGAGACCCAGAAAATGCAGAAGAGTCTGTGCCATGCCGGAGAATCAGGGCTTTGAGCCGCTGGGAAAACAGGAAAAATATTGCGGAAACAGAATCGTCAAGATGAGTATTGATGAATACGAAACCATTCGGCTCATTGATTGGGAAAAGCTCACTCAGGTGCAGTGTTCGGAGCAGATGGGGATTGCCAGGACCACGGTTACAGGCATCTACGATTCTGCCAGAACTAAGCTGGCTGATGCTCTCATTCATGGAAAGATGTTAAAGATTCAGGGCGGGGATTATACACTCTGTTCTGGAGATAAAGAAAAATGCAGCGGGCACTGCTGTAAAATAGAAAAGGAGAAAGAAAGATGAAGATAGCAGTAACTTTTGAAAACGGAGATATTTTTCAGCATTTCGGACATACAGAGCAGTTTAAGATTTATGAAACAGCCGACGGAGAAGTGTTAAACAGTGAAGTCGTATCCACCATGGGAAGCGGGCACGGTGCTTTGGCAGGATTTTTACAGGAACACGGGGCAGATACTCTGATCTGCGGCGGAATCGGTGCAGGGGCACAGGAAGCTTTAAAGGAAGCAGGAATTACTCTGTACGGAGGAGTTTCCGGAAGCGCGGATCAGGCTGTTGAGGATCTGCTTAAAAATGAACTATCCTATGACGAAAATGTCATGTGCAGCCATCACGGTGAAGACCACCATCATGACGGAAACTGCGGGGAGCACGGCTGCGGCCGTCACTAATTGTCGAGAGACAGGCACATCGTCTTCTTGACGCGGAACATGAAAATGTGTTATAGTTGATAACGTTGTTGCTCTGGATTGTCAGCATGCCTGACAACCCGGAGCATTATTTTTGATTGAAAGAGAAAGATACAGAGGAATTTATGGACGCAGTAAGATTTGATGAGTTGAATATTAATGATAAAATATTAAAAGCAGTGAAAGAGATGGGCTTTGAGGCTTCCTCTCCGATCCAGGGGGCGGCAATCCCGGTGATTCTTGAGGGAAGGGACATTGTTGGTCAGGCACAGACAGGAACCGGAAAGACCGCTGCATTTGGAATACCGCTTTTGGAAAAGTTGGATACCAAGGTGAAAAAGCCTCAGGCAATGATTTTATGTCCCACAAGAGAACTGGCGATCCAGGTGGCAGATGAGATCCGTAAATTAGCCAAATTTATGCATGGAGCAAAAGTGCTTCCGATCTATGGGGGACAGAACATTACAAATCAGATCCGGTCCCTCAAAGCAGGAGCCAATATTATAGTAGGAACACCGGGCCGTATCATGGACCATATGCGCCGTCATACTTTAAAATTAGAAGATTTGAAAATGGTAGTCCTGGATGAGGCGGACGAGATGCTGAACATGGGATTCAGAGAAGATATTGAAAGCATTTTAAAAGAAGTGCCGGAAGAAAGGCAGACTTTATTATTCTCTGCCACGATGCCAAAGGCGATCCTGGACATTACAAAAAAATATCAGAAGGATTCTAAGCTGATCAAGGTAGTGCGCAAGGAACTGACGGTACCGAATATAGAGCAGTACTACTATGAGGTAAGGCCGAAACAGAAGGTTGAAGTGCTCTGCCGTCTGCTGGATATGCATTCTCCGAAGCTTTCTATCGTATTCTGCAATACAAAACGTATGGTAGACGAAGTTGCGGGAGAGCTGAAAGGCCGGGGATACTTTGCAGAGGGAATTCACGGAGATTTGAAGCAGAGTCAGAGAGACCGTGTCATGAAAAGTTTCAGAGGCGGGCGTGTGGATATCCTTGTGGCAACAGATGTGGCTGCAAGAGGCATCGATGTAGATAACGTAGATGCAGTATTCAATTACGATCTCCCTCAGGATGATGAGTTTTATGTGCATCGGATTGGGCGTACCGGACGCGCAGGCAGGACCGGAAATGCATTTACTTTTGTAGCCGGAAAAGAAATTTATAAGCTGAGAGACGTACAGCGATACTGCAAAACAAAGATTAAGGCAAGACCGATCCCCAGTATAAACGATGTTCAGGCTACCAGAGCAGAAAAGAGCCTGGAAGAGATCACAGGGCTGATCGAAGAAAATAATCTGGATAAATATGTGGATATGTTGGATGAGTTTATTAATGAGACTGACTTCACTGCATTGGAAATCGCCGCGGCATTTTTGAAAAAGCAGATTTCTGAAAACGAAGAGGAAGTCCGCCAGGGTGAAGATTTTGGAGATACCGGTGCCGAAGCCGGTATGGTGCGGCTCTTTATCAATATCGGAAAGAAGAAAGGTGTCAGGCCGGGGGATATCCTTGGGGCGATTGCAGGGGAGTCCAGTATCTCCGGTGATTTGGTAGGTGCCATTGATGTGCATGATCAATATACGTTTGTAGAAGTGCCGAAAGAGGTTGCAAAAGACGTTATGTACGGAATGAGACACGCAAAGATCAAAGGGAAAAGTGTCAGCATGGAGCCGGCAAACAGGAAATAAATACAGAGCACTATGACGGAATGAATTTTCGTCATAGTGCTTTTTTTCGCAGATTTCTCAAGTAAGGTCCTTGACAACACATGTAAGGTGATTTATACTAAAAACAGTAACAATTATTATTATGAGAGGAGACGCCTATGCAGCCTGCGACGAAAAGGAGTAAGCAGAGGGATGCGATCATTAACTTTTTGATGACGAGAAAAGATCATCCGACTGCGGATACCATTTATGTAAATATAAAAGAAGAGTTTCCAAACATCAGCTTAGGTACGGTTTACCGCAATCTGGCACTGCTGTCAGGCCGCGGTGATATCTTAAAACTGAGCTATGACGGCGGGGCAGACAGATATGATGCTAATGTTGGTCCGCACTATCATTTTATATGCAAAGAGTGCGGGGAAGTTATCGATCTTGAGATGGACCCGATCGACTATGTGAATGCGATTGCAAGCGCCCAATTTAAAGGTCGTGTAGACGAGAATGTCACTTACTTCCGTGGGGTATGTGAAAAATGTTTAAAAAAAGATATTGACAATACAAAATAGCGGTGTTATGATTAGATCAGCAAGAAAACAGTAATAGTTACTGATATCTCAACTGGGTTTCTTGAACATAGCAAAAACAGTAAAACAAATAAATCAAAAGGAGATGTATAAGTATGAAGAAATGGGTTTGTACAGTATGCGGTTACGTTCACGAGGGAGATACTCCACCAGAAAAATGTCCGACATGCGGAGTTCCGGCAGAAAAGTTTAAAGAGCAGACAGGCGAAAGAGAATGGGCTGCTGAGCATGTAGTCGGAGTGGCACAGGGAGCCAGCGAAGACATCATGGCGGACTTAAGAGCAAACTTTGAAGGAGAATGTTCTGAAGTAGGTATGTACCTTGCGATGAGCCGTGTGGCACACAGAGAAGGATATCCGGAGATCGGATTATACTGGGAAAAAGCTGCACTGGAAGAAGCAGAACATGCAGCAAAATTTGCTGAACTGCTCGGAGAAGTATTGACTGACAGCACAAAGAAAAACCTTGAGATGAGAGTTGATGCAGAGAATGGAGCAACAGCAGGTAAGTTTGATCTTGCAAAGAGAGCGAAGGCAGCAAACTTAGACGCAATCCATGATACTGTACATGAGATGGCAAGGGATGAAGCCCGCCACGGAAAAGCTTTTGAAGGATTATTAAAAAGATATTTCGGATAGAAAACATAGAGAAAAGAGACTGCGGCCGCAGTCTCTTTTCTTCTTGCTTCTCAGTAAAGTGTAAATCTAAGGATTCAGGATTTTTTTTACAATATCTGTATCACTTAAATAGACCATTTTGGAATCTTTCAGCTTCACATAGTAATTTTCTCCACTCTTGTCTTTGGAACCGATATAAAGGGTGAGAGATTTTGTTTTCTTTGTTTCCGTATCCTTGTAAGTAATATCTACTGTGATACGGGATTTACTGTTCAGGCCGTATTTTGCAAGGTCTTTATCTTCTGCAGAGTAGTTCTGACAGTCACCGAATGTGAAAACTCCAAGTCCTCCGGCAATGCTGTCCATATCATTTTTGGATTTGGATGTGTAGGTTTTTACCCTGCTGCCGCTGGTTACAACAACTTTTTTTAGATTCCCGCTGCTCAGTGTGGGAAAGGTATCCGTCTGCAGCATATCATTCAGAGAGTAAGATAAACCAGAGAGAAGATCTGCGGATACGGTATAAACAGTTGATTTGTCATCCAGCGTCAGATAATAGTTGTCTCCGGAGGCACTGCCGATATAATAAGTCGTCTGTGTTCCCTTTTTATCTTTCACCCTGATCGTATAGGCGGGGTGTTCCAGCCCATAGTCTTCAAGACTGTCACCGTTTTTTAATTTCCGGACGGCCTCTATCTTTTGAAACTGAGATGCCATGGAGGTGAGATAACTCTGTTCCAGAGGAAATTCGCTGTCCTTTTCATAAAACCATGTACCGTTTCTTTTCACAAAAGACAGGTTCTGTCCGTTGTTATAAGAAATAGAGGTGAGGTCCGACATGTTTTTAATGATCAGTTTATCGGAAAAACGTTTTTGTTCAGACTGTTTTTTCTGATACATGCGGATTCCGGCGTACAGGGCCAGAAGGCCCGCAAATACCAGGGTCAGAATGATCAGTGTTTTTTTCTGTCTCATAGAAACCTCCTTACCTTCTTCTTCTGCGGAACCATATGATAAAGCCGCCGGCAATGACCACAGAAGGAATCACGAAGATGATCAGGATACTGAAGATACCCGGATGTGCAATGGTGTTATAAGTTACCTGAAGGCTCTTCGGTGAGATGGAGATATTATCTGCACTGTCCAGATTCGCTGTGACAGAATTCATGAACAGAGTAAGGTTCTCTAAGGTTGAGAAAGACTCTGTTATCTGTGCGTCGATGAGCATATTGCTTCCGTAAACGGTCAGACGACTGTCTTTCTTTTTTTTCTTTCCTCCGCTGTCTTTTACAGTGACCGATTCTGTGGCCGCTGCTCCCAATATATAGGTTCCCTGCGTCTGTTTTTTCTCTGTCACGGCACAGCCGTTCTCGGAAGTGGTCATAAAAGATTCCACGTTGATTGTGTCCCGGACAGGATCTGTCTGCGTCATGCCTTTCGAGTTGACCACCAGCACAGAATTTGAGGAAATACCGGAAGCCATATCGCCGCTCACAGATAAGTTTGGTATGAGGTAATAATAATTACCCTGATAGCAGCGCTCCGCATCCGCAATATATCCATTGGCGACTTTCATGCCGTAGTCCTCAAAAATGCCATAGAGCCGTGTCATGCTCTTGTCTGTATAGGCCAGGAGGGACATGACGTTTCCTCCTTTTTTCAGATAAGCGGTCAGAACTTTGGCTTCATCTTTTGTGAGATCACTGGTGGGGCCGTTGAGTATAAGAAGGTCACAGTCATCCGGTATGGATGAGGCAGTCAGGAGATTCAGCTCTGACACAGAGATTCTGGATTTTTCCATCAGGCCTGTGACAGAAGATGACAGGGCGGTTTCACCGTGTCCGGCTGTGTAATAAGCCTTGTATTCTTTTGTATTTGTCACATAATCTACTGCACTGGTCAGCTGCCCGTCTCCGTCAAACTTTGTGGCGGAAGAAGATGTATTATAATAGGAAGATTCAGTTACTAAAATATCGTCGAAGGAGATCGAAGTCTGCCGGTCTGTTGCTTTACAGGATACGACGATACTGTTTTTTTCCGTGTCATACTTTGTCAGTGCAGAAGGATGCAGTACGGGGTCGATCCATTCTACTCTGAGGCGGCCGGAGAGAGAGGCATACTTGGTGATAAAGGTCTTGATGCGGTCATCAGTGCTTCCTTTTTCCGCGATTACATAAAGGTTGACGTCATTCTTTAAATTTTTAAGCAGCTTTTGGCTTTTTGACGAGATCTCATATATATTGGTGTCACTGATATCAATCTGCCGGATCTTTTGAGGCAGCTGGGCCACAAGAAGATTAAACAGGATTACGATTCCTATGACAACGGCAGTAACAGCTATGCTGTATGAGCCTCTCCTGGAATCCTTTGTCTGAAATAGTTGTTTTATTTTATCCACTTACAGTCCTCCTAACTCCATCGTCTTTTCTGAAATGTCTGTATCGTCAAGAAAATAAAAAGAATGATGACGGAGAGATAATATAAAAGCCCTCCGATATCAAAAATATAGTTCTGGGCAAAATTATAGAAAACGCCGGTCAGGACGAAATGTTCCAGAATATCATGAATGAAATTTTCAAATACAGACGATTTAATGAAATATACTGCAATACTTATGACCGCTCCGGCAATTTCTACGGTTCCGGCGATAATCTGATTTTTTGTTATATGAAAGATCAGGCCTGCGGCCAGTGACAGGATCAGGATGGTGATGATGACACCGCTGGGTGCGCTGGTCGGAATATAGCTTAAGAGATTATCAAGCATATACAAAAAGAATAAAACCCCGAAGGTGCTGATCGCCGCAATGACCGGACTCTCTGTCAGGGAAGACAGTAACATTCCGATGCCGATAAAAACACAGCCCAGCAGATAAAATGCCAGGATTGAAGAATAGTCCACCAGAAGATGGGCATTTCCGTGAAACTTGATAATCAGAGGAAACAGGCAGTAGATCAGGCAGGGCATGGCAAATACCGTGATCATTGCAAAGTATTTGCCTAAAATGATCTTTGTCAGAGACACAGGCGAGGTCAGAAGCAGCTGGTCTGTCTTGTTTTTTCTCTCCTCAGCGAAGCATTTCATGGATAGAACCGGGACCGTGATCAGAACGGCAAAAATTACACCGGACAGAGAATAAGAAAAATAGGGATATCCGCTCATCAGGTTATATACCATAAAATATACACCCCCGATGACAGTGAGGAATGCCGCAAAGGCACAGCCAATCATAGAGGTAAAATAGGAGCGGAGTTCCCGCTTATAAATTGCTTTCATTTTCTTCGTCTCCTTCCTGTTCCTGAATGTCTGTATCGGTCAATTCCAGGAAAATGTCCTCAAGAGTCATCCTGGAAATATAAATCCTGGTGACCGGGATTTCTTCTCTTGCAAAAGCAAGGGAAATCTCCCGGCAGATCTTCTGGCTGTCGCCGGAGAATTCCACAGAGATGTCGCAGGAATCTCCCGTGTCTCCTTTCCAGCAGATCGCGCGTATGCCAGAGAGAGAATCCAGGACAGACTGTATCCGTGCCGGGTCCGACATGATGGTAAGCTCCACAGTATCCTTTCCGCGGGACATTTCTTCCAGCTGTTTTGGTGTACCCTCGGCTGCCAGGCGCCCTTTTGAAATAATAAGAACATAATCGCAGATCTCCTGGACCTCCGCCAGGATATGAGAGCTGAGGATGATAGTATGGTCTTTGGAGAGCGTGCGGATGAGCTGCCGGATTTCGATGATCTGTTTTGGGTCCAGGCCAACGGTCGGCTCATCCAGAATAATGATATCGGGGAAACCAAGGACTGCGGCCGCGAGACCGGTCCTCTGGCGGTATCCTTTGGAAAGATTGCGGATCAGGCGGCTGGAAACATCGGTAAGCCTGACGAGACTTAGGACTTTATCCACCTGTGCTGCACTGTCTTTTCTGGGAATCTCTTTTAATTCAGATACGAAACTTAAATATTCCCGGACGGTCATATCCGGATAGAGGGGCGGAATTTCCGGCAGATATCCCACGGATCTTTTCGCTTTCTCCGGCTCTTTTAAAATATCGAACCCGTTTATCAGAACTTCTCCGCTGTCTGCACCGATATATCCGGTCATGATGTTCATTGTGGTAGACTTTCCGGCACCGTTAGGTCCGAGGAAACCATAGACCCGGCCTTTCTCGATCGTAAATGACAGGTCATCCAAAGCCGGATGGCTGTCATAGCTCTTTGTAAGGTGTTTTACTTCAATCAATTTACTGCCTCCTTTTATGTTGTCTCTTAACAGAATAAAAGAGAAAGCTAAACAAAATGTGATGAAAGTTTGATTCTTTTGTGTTCTCCTTCTTATCCTCAGTTACAAGTCTTTTTTTTTATTTCCATTTCTGTTATAATCTTAGAAAATAATTTCCATATGACCTGCATTGTGTGAAAAGGGGCGGTGACTATGAAGATAAAAGGCGTCAGACTTTATGGGGTAAAGGACATCAGGATGGAAGAATTTGAACTTCCCGGGATCAAAGAGGACGAGATCCTGCTCAAGATCCTCTGCAATGGAATTGCTATGTCTACTTTAAAAGAGATCACGCTTGCACAGAGGCATCTGAGGGTTCCGAAGAACATACGAAGATATCCGATATTGATCGGACATGAATTCGCCGGGGTCATTGAACAGGTGGGTGAGAAGTGGAAGGATCAGTACCGTCCGGGGGACAAGTATGTAGTTGTTCCCGAGATACCGGGACAAATCGAGTCTCCTGGTTATTCCTATGAGTATTTTGGAGGAGCTGCCACCTACTGCATTGTCCCGGGAGAAGTGATTGAAAAGGGATGTCTGCTTACTTTTGAGGGGGAAAGCTACTATGAGGCAACGGTGGCACAGGCACTGTACAGTATCGTAGGAAGCTTTCACTCCAATTATCACAGCAAACCTGGTTCCCATGACCATATCTCCGGCATTAAAGAAGGCGGCAATACAGTGATCCTCGGGGGATGCGGACCCATGGGGCTGATGGCCATCCGCTATGTCCTGGCTATGGAGAGGAAACCGAAGAGGCTTGTGGTGACGGATATAAACGAAGAACGGATTGCCAAGGCCAGAAGGCTGATACCGGTGCAGGAGGCCCAGAGGACCGGAGTGGAGCTTTACTATATAAATCCGTCCATGATGGTAGACCCTGCTTCCGCGCTGCTGGCGCTGACCAATGAAAAGGGGTATGATGATGTTTTCGTCTATGCCCCGCCGAAAAATGTAGCGGAGACAGGGAACAGGATCATGGCCATGGACGGCTGCATGAATATTTACGCGGCTACTGCGGACAAGAAGTACAGGGCGGGCATGAACATCTACGGCAGCCATTATCTCAAGACAAAGCTTATCGGTTCATCCGGGGGCCTGAGAAGCGATATGGAGGAAGCCCTTGAACTGCTCCGTGACAAAAAGGTTGATCCGGCTATGAATATTACCCATATCGGCGGTCTTAATGCGGTTGTGGATACTACACTGTATTTAAAGAAAATGCCGGGAGAGAAAAAGATCGTGTACACGCACATCTCTATGCCGCTGACGGCGATTGAGGATTTTCGGAAGCTGGGAAAAGAAGACCCTTTATTTAAACGGCTGGCAGATGCATGTGATGAGGCCGGGGGATTCTGGAACAAGAAAGCGGAGGATATTCTGCTGGGTCGGCATTCGGCAGAAGAATAGAGATACAGATTTTTTTACCGTTATTTCCTAATAACTTCCTTGCATATTTGTATGTGAGTTAGTATAATATAGGAGTGAATTTACTTGACAAGTTCGGGTATAAGTAGGTATACTTTGATAATCAAACTATTATGAGGTATGAAGGAGATTAATTATGTTAGAGAAAATGAAGGAAATCATTGCAGAACAGTTAAGCGTTGATGAAAGCGAAATTGCGTTAGAGACATCTTTCAAAGATGACTTAGGAGCTGACTCCCTGGACTTATTTGAATTAGTTATGGCATTAGAAGAAGAGTACGATGTAGAGATTCCGTCTGACGATCTGACAGAGCTTAATACTGTCGAAGATGTAATCAACTACTTAAAGAATAAAGGCGTAGAAGATTAAGATTGACAAAATATTGACTTATAACTGATGATTTGAGGTTATAAGTCAATTTTTTAGAAACAGATATTTTGAAACTCAAAGTAATTGACGAGGTGATAACGATGGGTAAAATTGTTTTTATGTTTCCGGGACAGGGAGCACAGTATGTCGGTATGGGACAAGAGTTCTATGACTCTTTTGAACACAGCAGAGAAGTATTTGAAAAAGCAAATGAAGTGTTGGATATTGATGTGAAGGCATTGTGCTTCGAGGAAAATGAAGACATCAACATTACGGAGTATACACAGGCGGCCATGGTGACAGCCAGTGTGGCCGTCTTAAGAGAGATCGAAGCCATGGGCATAAAAGCGGATATGACAGCTGGTTTAAGTCTCGGGGAATATTGTGCCCTTGTTGCAGGCAATGTCATGAGCTTTGAGGATGCAGTCAAAGTAGTCCGCCAGAGAGGAATTCTCATGCAGGACACAGTGCCTGCCGGAGAGGGAGCCATGGCGGCTGTTCTTGGCATGAAGAAAGAAGAGATCGAGGCCGTGCTTCCCGGAGTGAGCGGAGTTGTCTCCATCGCCAATTACAACTGTCCCGGACAGATTGTGATATCAGGTGAGGCCAAAGCCGTCGAGGCAGCGGCAGATGTACTGAAAGAGGCGGGGGCCAAAAGAGTCCTTCCGCTGAAAGTGAGCGGGCCGTTTCATTCTCCTATGTTAAAGACTGCCGGGGAAAAACTGCTTGAGGTCTTAAAAGACGTGGAAGTTCATGATCCGGAGATTCCATATGTGTCAAATACGACTGCAGAATTTGTCACTTCCAAAGATCAGGTGAAAGACCTGCTGGGAAAACAGGTTTATTCTTCTGTCCGTTGGGAACAATCTATACATAAAATGATAGAAGCGGGAGCAGATACTTTTATCGAGATCGGTCCGGGAAGAACTCTGTCCGGATTTATGAGAAAGATCGACCGGAAGATGAAAGTGATCAATATAGAGAAAAAAGAAGATTTGAAAAAGCTTGAGGAGGTCTTATCATGTTAGAAGGAAAAGTAGCTGTTGTCACAGGCGCAAGCCGTGGGATCGGCCGTGAAGTGGCACTGACCCTTGCAGGCTATGGGGCGAAAGTCATCGTCAATTATTGCGGGTCCAAAGAAAAAGCCGAAGAAGTGGTCGCTTCGATCAAAGAAAACGGTGGAGAAGCCAAAGTATATCAGGGAGATGTCTCCGATTTTAATACAGCCAGGGAAATGATGGCTTCCGTGAAAAAGGAATTCGGTTCCATCGACATTTTGGTCAACAATGCAGGAATCACAAAAGATAACCTGGCTATGAAGATGAGCGAGGAAGAGTTCGATCAGGTGATCAATGTCAATCTGAAGGGAACATTTAACTGCATGAAGCATGTGGCAAGGATTATGCTGAAACAGAAGTCCGGCCATATCATCAACATGTCTTCCGTTTCTGGAGTGATCGGAAATGCCGGGCAGATGAATTACTGTGCCTCCAAGGCAGGAGTCATCGGTATGACCAAATCACTGGCAAGAGAGCTTGGTTCCAGGGGAATCACGGTCAATGCGGTGGCACCGGGGTACATAGATACGGAGATGACGGAAGTGCTTCCGGAGGACGTGAAAAAGGGAATTATCGATACGATCCCGTTAAAAAAAGTAGGGACTACGAAGGATATCGCAGAGACAGTAGCATTTTTAGCATCTGACAAGGCGTCCTATATTACTGGGCAGACGATCAGTGTAGACGGCGGAATGGGAATGTAAAGGAGAGCAGTATGAAGAATTTAAAGAGAGTCGTAGTTACCGGAATGGGCGCGATTACTCCGATCGGAAACAGCGTGGAAGAGTTCTGGGACGGAATTAAACAACAAAAGACTGGATTTGCTCCAATCAGTCATTTTGATGCCAGTGAATATAAAACCCATCTGGCAGCAGAAGTAAAGGATTTTAAAGCGAAAGATTATATAGACCCGCGTTCTGCAAGGAGGATGGAACTGTTCTCCCAGTACGCCGTAGCTGCGGCCAAAGAGGCGATTGAGGATTCCGGACTGGACCTGGAAAAAGAAGATACAGCGAGGATTGGTGTATCCGTCGGGTCCGGCACAGGAAGTCTGCAGATTGTAGAAAAAAACACCGAAGTCATCCGTACAAAGGGTCCTAACAGAGTCAAGCCTCTGGTAGTTCCGATGATGATCTCCAATATGGCTGCGGGAAATGTGTCACTTGCGTTTGGATTAAGGGGTAAGAGCATCAATGTAGTCACTGCGTGTGCTACAGGCACACAGTCTATTGGAGAAGCATTCCGCTCTATCCAGTGCGGTGAGGCAGATGTGATGGTGGCAGGAGGAACGGAAGCCTGCATCACGCCGGTAGCTGTGGCAGGATTTGCCTCTCTGACAGCATTGAGCAGTTCAGAAGATCCAAAACGTGCATCGATTCCATTCGATAAAGAGAGAGACGGATTTATTATTGGAGAGGGAGCAGGCGTGGTAGTGCTGGAGACATTGGAGCACGCCAAAGCCAGGGGAGCCAATATCCTTGCGGAAGTTGTGGGATATGGGGCGACCAGCGATGCTTTCCATATCACTTCACCGGCAGAAGATGGAGAGGGAGCAGCGCGTGCGATGCAGTTTGCCATTGACGAGGCGGAGATCCGTCCCGATGAGGTGGATTATATCAACGCCCACGGAACAAGCACACCGGCCAACGACAAGTTTGAGACAAAGGCAATCAAAACTACCTTCGGCGATCACGCCAGAGACTTGAAGATCAGCTCTACAAAATCGATGATCGGTCACGGACTCGGGGCCGCCGGAGCCATTGAGTTTATCACCTGTGTAAAGACTGTTTTGGAAGATTACATTCATCCCACTGTGGGACTTAAGGTGCCGGATGAAGAATGTGACCTGGATTATACATTAGAGCCGGTCACAGACCGCACAGTCAATTATGCTCTGAGCAATTCACTTGGGTTCGGAGGGCATAATGCAACGCTTCTGATCAAAAAGTTTGCGGAATAGGGAGGATAGGCTATGAAATTAGAGGAAATGAAAGAACTGATCCAGGCATTATCAGAGTCAGATGTCGATAAGTTTGAATATAAAGATGATGATTTCTCAGTGAAGCTGTCAAAGAAGAAGGAAAGAGTCTTCGCATCACCGGAATTCGCAGCGCCGCCTGTGCCCGCGGCTGCACCTGCGTCGCAAAGCACGCTGGAAGCTCTGCCGGAAGACGAAGAGGCGGAAGGCAATGCCGTGACTGCTCCTTTGGTGGGTACCTTTTACGCTGCTCCGTCGGAAGGAGCAGAACCGTTCGTGCAGGTAGGCGATACGGTGACAAAGGGACAGATCATTGGAATTGTTGAAGCTATGAAGCTGATGAACGAAGTGGAGAGTGAATTTGAAGGAACCGTAGTGAGCATCCCGGTTAATAACGGGGATATCGTGGAATACGGGGAAACTCTGGTCATTATCCGGTAGGAAAGGGGAAACATATGCTGAATATTAAAGAAATTATGAATATTATCCCGCACAGGAGCCCGTTTCTTCTGGTTGACCGGATTGAGGAAATGGAAGTCGGAAAAAGGGCAGTGGGCAAAAAATGCGTGACATACAACGAACCGTTCTTTGCGGGACATTTTCCGCAGGAACCGGTGATGCCGGGTGTGCTGATCATCGAGGCGCTGGCTCAGGTGGGAGCCGTGTGCTGCCTTTCTGCGGAAGAGAACAAAGGAAAGATCGGATTTTTAGGCGGAGTCAATAAGGCAAAATTCCGCGGCAAAGTCGTACCTGGAGACGTGCTGAATCTGGAAGTAGAGATGATCAGGGTGAAAGGACCGGTAGGCGTCGGCAAGGGAACCGCAACGGTGGACGGAAAGGTCGTCGCGTCCGGCGAAATCACATTCATGATCGGCTAGGAGGAAGCGTTGTATGTTTAAGAAAATTTTAATTGCAAACAGAGGAGAGATCGCGGTGCGCATCATCCGGGCCTGCCGTGAGATGGACATCCTTTCTGTAGCAGTTTGCTCCGAGGCAGATAAAGAAGCTCTGCACGCACAGCTGGCGGATGAGACCGTCTGTATCGGGCCCGCGCCTGCAAAGGACAGCTATCTGGATATGGAGAGGATCATCGGAGCTGCTATGGCAGTAGGGGCGGATGCCATTCATCCGGGATTCGGATTTTTATCGGAGAACAGTAAGTTTGTCCGCATGTGTGAAAAGTGCAACATATCCTTTATCGGGCCTTCCGCAGAAATCATTGACAAAATGGGGGATAAATCTTCTGCCAGAAAGACTATGATGGAGGCTGGTGTTCCGGTTGTGCCGGGGACCAAAGATGCGGTTTACGAAGCCTTGGAGGGCAGGAAGATTGCCGACGAGATGGGATATCCCGTCATGATCAAGGCATCCGCAGGCGGCGGAGGCAAGGGCATGAGGATCTGCGAAGACTCCGCAGAGTTTGAACATATATTTGAAACGGCAAAGCGGGAAGCAGAAAATGCTTTCGGCGACGGCACCATGTATATTGAAAAATATATCCGTGATCCGAGACATATCGAATTTCAGATTCTGGCTGATAAATACGGAAATGCGGTTCATCTGGGTGAGAGGGACTGTTCCATCCAGAGACGTCATCAGAAGCTGATCGAGGAGTCACCGTCACCGGCCATTAACAAAGAGCTCAGAGAGAAGATGGGAGCCATTGCAGTCAAAGCGGCAAAAGTGGTCGGATATTACAGCGCAGGCACCATTGAATTCCTGAAGGACCAGGACGGGAATTTCTATTTCATTGAGATGAACACCAGAATTCAGGTAGAACATCCGGTCACGGAATGGGTCACCGGCATCGACTTAATCCGGGAACAGATTCGTATTGCGGCGGGAAGACATCTGACTTATCAGCAGAAGGATATCCATATCTCCGGACACGCCATCGAGGTAAGGGTAAATGCAGAGGATACGGAACATGATTTCAGGCCGAGTCCGGGAACTGTTACAAATGTACATTTTCCGGGAGGCAAGGGTGTGCGCATTGACTCTGCCCTGTTTACCGGATATCAGATCCCTCCGTTCTATGATTCGATGGTTGCAAAACTGATCGTCTATGACAAAAACCGTGAACTGGCTTTGAGGAAGCTCAGAAATGCTCTGGGAGAGCTGGTACTGGAAGGCATCAAGACGAACATCGATTACCAGTATGACATCATCAATCATCAGGATTTTATTGACGGAAATGTGGATACCGCATTTATTGAAAGGTTCCAGAAGGAACGGGAAGAAGAGACAGAAAGCCAGGGTGAAGCATCATGTTAAAAGAAATGTTTAAGAAAAGAACATTGACACCTCAGGAGAAAAAGCAGGCGGAACGGGTGAAAAAGGCCAAAGATACCCTGCTTGAATATCAGGCGCCGGAAGGACTGTTCCAAAAATGCAGTGACTGCGGAAAGCCGGTCTATAATGAAGATATCATTGAAAATTATTATATCTGCCCCCACTGCGGAAATTATTTCAGAATACGGCCGAGAACAAGGATTGCCATGGTTCTGGACCGCAATACCTTTGAGGAGTGGGACACCGGACTTGTCACGTCCGATCCGCTGGAGTTTCCGGGCTATTTGAAAAAGCTGGAGCACCAGAAATCTGTGACAAATCTGGAAGAAGCGGTGATCACGGGAAAAGGAAAGATCGGCGGCAGTGAAGTGGCCATTGCAGTCATGAGTGCTGATTTCATGATGGGCAGCATGGGCCAGGTCGTCGGTGAAAAGATCACGAGGGCTATCGAGAGAGCCACCGAGCAGAGAATACCAATCATTATTTTTACATGTTCGGGAGGGGCCAGGATGCAGGAAGGCATCATTTCCCTGATGCAGATGGAGAAGACGTCGGCGGCTTTGAGAAGACACGACCAGGCAGGGCTTTTGTACATCAGTGTACTGACAGATCCGACGACCGGAGGAGTGACTGCAAGTTTTGCAATGCTCGGAGATGTGATACTGGCTGAACCGGGAGCGCTGGTCGGATTTGCAGGACCCCGCGTCATCGAGCAGACCATTGGGCAGAAGCTTCCGGATGGTTTCCAGAGATCCGAATTCCTGCTGGAGCACGGATTTGTAGATAAGATCGTTGAGCGGAAGAACCTGCGGAAAGTGCTTGCCACCATTATAAGGAGTTGTTGTTATGAGTCATAATAATTTAACACCATGGGAGAGAGTCGAGATCTCAAGGTCAGCGGAGCGGCCGACCAGCCTGGACTACATTACAACGATCTTTGACCGTTATATGTCCCTGCACGGAGACCGCCTGTTCGGCGATGACGGAGCGATCGTCGGGGGGCTGGCATCCATAGACGGCATTCCGGTCACAGTGGTTGGACAGCAGAAAGGCCGTTCTACAAAGGAAAATATAAAAAGGAACTTCGGAATGCCTTCCCCGGAAGGTTACAGGAAGACGATGCGTCTCATGCGTCAGGCAGAGAAATTCCATCGTCCGGTCATCTGTTTTGTGGATACGCCGGGAGCCTTCTGCGGCATCGAAGCTGAGGAGGGCGGCATCGGTGAGGCGATCGCGAGAAATCTTTATGAGATGTCTTCCCTGAAAGTTCCGATACTTTCGATTATGATCGGAGAAGGCGGCAGCGGCGGAGCTATCGCCATGGCTGTCGGCAATGAGGTGTGGAGCATGGAAAATTCCACTTACTCAGTCCTATCCCCGGAAGGGTTTGCAAGTATCCTGTGGAAAGACGGAAGCAGGGCATCCGAGGCTGCAAAAGTAATGAAGATCACAGCGGCAGATTTAAAGGAACTCGGAGTGATCGAGAGGGTCATCAGAGAACCCGAACCTGCAAGTATTGATAATATTATCGAATTGTCAGAGGAGATCAGAGAGATGATCGTTGATTTCCTGAAACGATATAAGAAGAAAACGCCGGAAGAGATTGTAGAAGAGAGATACCAGCGCTTTAGAAAAATGTAACTGAAAGAAAGACCACGGAGGTAATGGAAGTGAAACCATTGAAGATCGGGGATTTGGTTGCGAAAATCCCTATTATACAGGGGGGAATGGGCGTAGGTGTCAGTTTGAGTTCTCTTGCGGGAGCTGTTGCAAGAGAGGGCGGCATCGGTGTGCTGTCGGCGGCTCAGATTGGATACAACGAGCCGGACTTTGAGCAGGACCCTGAGGGCGCCAATATGCGTGCCATGAAAAAACATATCAGGAAGGCGAGAGAGATCGCACCCGACGGTGTCATTGGCATAAATATCATGGTAGCCACAAGGCTGTATGCCAACTATGTAAAAGAAGCAATTGCAAACGGCATTGACCTGATTATTTCAGGCGCCGGACTTCCTACGGAGCTTCCGGCTCTGGCAAAGGGGAGCAAAACAAAGCTTGTCCCGATCGTATCCCCGAAAAAGTCGGCGCGGGTGATTCTCAAGATGTGGGATAAAAAGCATCAGACGGCACCGGATGCTCTGCTGATCGAAGGTCCAAAGGCCGGGGGCCATCTGGGATTTAAATATGAAGAGCTTGTCAGCGATGAGACTTATGAAAATTATGACGACACGATTCAGGAGATCATCGACATGGTAAAAACATATGAAGAAAAATATGAAAAAGACATCCCGGTTATCGTGGCGGGAGGAGTTTCCTCCAAAGAAGACCTGGAACACTGTCTTTCCATGGGAGCTTCCGGAGTGCAGATTGCCACTCCATTTGTCACTACTGAGGAGTGTGACGCGGATATCAAGTATAAAGAGGCTTATATTAACTGCAAAAAAGAAGATATCACGATCGTAAAGAGTCCGGTGGGAATGCCTGGGCGGGCCATCAAAAATAAATTTATGGAAATCGTCCAGAGAGAAGGCAGGATCAAGCCGAAGCACTGCTTTAACTGTATGTCTGCCTGCAGTCCGGCTGAGACCGTTTACTGTATCACGGAACGGCTGATCGAGGCTGTTAAAGGAAATGTGGATGACGGACTGATTTTCTGCGGAGCTGATGCGTGGAAGTGCAATAAGATCACCACTGTGAAAGACGTTATTGGAAGCTATTTAAGATGAGAAGAGAGAGAAAAAAAGCGAAATGGTATCTGTGGATCTTCATAGGTATAGCTGTGCTGATCCATCTGATTCTCCAAAGTGATTTTGGGGATGACTTAATCTTTGGAGCACAGCTGGAACACAAGGCTGTCCTGCCGTGGCTGGTCCACAGGTATCACAGCCTGTCTTCCAGATTCCTGGTTGAAATCTCCATGGCGGCGGCGCTTAAAATGCCGGTTCTGCTCTGGAAGGCTTTAGATATCTTGGTCTGTATCCTGCTGGGTGCAGGACTCAATTATCTGCTGGACAACAAGGGGAAGTGTGCAATTTTCACCGCAGCGCTGCTCTGTGTATATCCATTTATGCATATGGGTTCTGCAGGATGGAGAGTTACCACAGCCAATTATCTCTGGCCTTTGGCCGCAGGGATCGGCTGTCTTGTGCTGTTTAAAAAGTTCCTGGAACAAAAGAAACTGTCAGTGGCTGAGTATGTGCTCTATATGGCCGGCATACTTTACGCGGCGAACCTGGAACAGATGGCTATTGTGCTCGCAGGCAGTCTCTGTCTGCTGATCTTCTGTTTCAGAGATCATAAAAGAGCTGTGGTTTTTCTTGCGGCAGGACTTATCGCTGTCATTGGGAACCTGGTATTTATTTTGAGCAATCCGGGCAATTCTGTCCGAGTGGCAAAAGAGATCCACGACAAAATGCCGGAATTTATTCGTCTGACATTTCTTGACAAGCTGAGACTTGGATTTGTGTCAATCTTCCAACATTTTACCGTTGTGCCAAACTTCATCCTGTTTATCTTTTGTCTTCTGCTCATTCTTCTTGCCGTTGACAGGAAGTTCCGGAAATGGAAGCTTGCCGCAGCACTGGTCCCTATGGGGCTTGATATCATCTACAGCCTGTATTTTCTTGTTGATATCGTCAAGAATCGGTCAGTGGAATACACGGAACCGCGGGTTCTCCCGGAAAATGCAGTACAGTGGGGATTCCAGATCCTTATGGGCGTTGCTTTTCTGATTTTTATCATATGTGTGATCTTTGTCTGTATAGAAGGGCTCAAGGACAGCAGGGACCGGATGCTTGTGATCTCAGGGTTTTTGATCGGAGGAGCTACCAGAATGGCCCTGGCCTTTACCCCGACCATGTTTGCGTCCAGCACCAGGACGTATCTGTTTTTATATATGGCATTCATACTTGGATCGGCGGTCATCTATAAAAGGATTGAGAAGGTCCGTTTTAACTGGCTCCTGAATGCAGCCATTGTTTTTGGGGTTCTCATGAATCTGGGAGGTATCGTCATGCTCCAGATGAAATATTAAAAATTCATAGTAATCTAAAATCTCTGCAGAAGGATCGTTTGCCCTCTGCGGAGATTTTTTAGTGTTTTTTATTCCTAAATTGCTGCATCTTAAAATTTGCAAAGCGAGAGGTCCGCTTAATAAAGGTTCTCCGTTCGGCTATCAGCTTTATGATCTCATTACCGATTCTGTCTATGATTGAACGCATTTCCTCCTAAGCGAGGGGGCAGAGGTTCAAATCCTCCCGGAGACGCGTTTTTAAGAGTGGGAATTGTTAGCAAAAATGCTAAAACAGTTCCCGCTTTTTCGTTCCATAGATTTCCCTTGCAATAACGGTATCCCTTATAAGTTTTGTTATATTTTTCCTTTTTGGGAAATTCAATTTACCTGCAAAGTATAGAACATTTGAATGTAAACTTTCAGAAAATGTCTGCTATAATATTTATATAATATGTTAGAAAATGAGGGATTAGAATGAAAGTGCAAGAATAATATAGCCAATCAGGGCGGTGCAATGATCAGGACACTTTATACGACGTATAATGGGACAAAAGAAAATCATAAGTATCTTGCCCAATACTGTTTCAAGAAAGTATTCCCATGTGATAGGTACTACTCAAATAAAGTGAGGAGTTTGCTAGTTAAGGGATTGAGATTTAGTACGAGATGACGTATCTGATATATTACTACTAGTAACATTGAAAGATATGTATATATCTTGATTTCTACCGGACTAATATGTATTATAATCTAAAATAAAAAGGAATTAATAGGAACGGAATTATGTACGGAATAAATTTAGAACAAAAACGGACACATAGTCTTTCTCAGTCAAATGGATTTGATAGAAGCATGGTGGAAAATTGTGGGATGGAAGAACTGTCTATGCTGGAAGAAATAGGGGAGGATATCGTATTATATATCAAGGAACAGCTGGATTTTAATAAGTATAGTAAAAAAGAGCTGGAAATTATAGAATACCTGACGGAAAATCTGGATGAAAACGGATTTTGCTCAGTGAATGAAGAAGAAGTAGCCGAAACTGTATACATAAAAGATTTGTTTACTTCGGGAGTGAAACAAACGGATGGTCAGATGACTTCAGTGGATGAAATTAAATATATTTTAGAAGAGTTTATTGCAGCTGAGAATAAAGCAAGACCTTATAGTGATAGTAAGTTGGTCGATCTATTTAAAGAAAAAGAGATTTTGATATCAAGACGTACAATAGCGAAGTATAGAAAAGAATTAGGCATAAAGAGTAGTTTTGCCAGAAAGGAACTTGTGGATGAATAAAACTAAAGAAAAAATATACGAAGAAGTCCGAGAAAATACAAAAAAATGGAAAGACAAAGGAATAGAGTGGTTTTCTGCAGGTGAAATAGGTATGCGTTTAGGAATTAGTAGAACTCTTGCAAGTCAGTACCTGAATGAAATGGTAAGAGAAGGAAGACTGGTTAAAACATCTAATCGTCCGGTTGCTTATCTGGAAAAAAAAATTTTGGAAGATTTGTATCCAGATAGAAACATTACAGATACAGTAGAAAAAGAAAGTCTGGAAGATGGAAAACCCGGAGAAAAAGAAGATTGTTTTAAAAAAGTAATCGGAGCGAACGGAAGTATTTCATATATGGTAGATCAGTGCAAAGCGGCGGTCGTTTATCCTCCAAATGGACTTCCTGTATTACTTACGGGACCTACAGGATGTGGAAAAAGTTATATGGTAAAAATACTATATGAGTATTTGAAGAAAGAAAATCTGATTCCAGAACATGCAAAACTTGTAACATTGAACTGCTCAGAATATGCAAATAATCCAGAACTTTTGACAGCTAATTTATTTGGGTATAAAAAGGGAGCATTTACAGGGGCATATCAGGATTGTTCCGGTTTAATCCAGGAGGCTGATCAGGGAGTGCTTTTTCTTGATGAAGTACATAGTCTTCCGGATAAATGTCAGGAAAAATTATTTATATTTCTTGATAAGGGAGAATTTTATCGTTTTGGTGATAATTCAAAAGTGTGTCATGCTTCTGTTAAGATGCTGTTTGCAACATCGGAAGATCCGAATGCAGTGTTGTTAAAGACCCTTTTAAGAAGAATTCCGGTGATTATTCATCTTCCTTCTTTGGAGGAAAGATCAATCGAAGAAAAAAAAGAAATTATTTTAATGACAATCAAAAATGAGGAGGAACGAATAAAAAGAAAGATCAGGATAGGAAGGCAAGTATTTAATGCATTGATGAATTACAGATTTGACGGTAATATCGGTCAGTTAAAAGATTGTATAAGGCTGGGATGTTCCAATGCGTATGCAGAAAATAAAGAAAATACGGTAGATATTAAACTTTTGAATATGCCAAATTATATTATTAGAGAGGCTGGAAAACATATTGATGATACACGGACAGAAGTAGAAATGCTTGATCTCGATAAGATAAAAAATACAAAAGAGCAGAAATATGTTTTGCATTTATATGATGAGATTTTGAAAGGCTATGAAGAGTACTATAAAGATGGACGAGATTTTGAGGATTGTATGAAGATGCTGCTGGAAAAGATAAGTGAATATTATGATTATCTGATCTATCAAAAGCAGTATATGAATACAAGGATAGAGTTGTTAGAAGAAATGGTAAATGATATTCTGAAACAGGCAGAAATCAGATATAGTTTAAAAAGAGATACCAATAAAGAAAGAATCATAGTGAGATTTTTATGTGACTACACACAGAGACTTTCTATGTTCAGACAATGGGAACAGGAACATATCAAAGAAATTAAAAAGTGTAAAGAAACATTTCAGATAAACTGTCCAATCGAATATGAAATTGCAGATAATATCACAAAACAGATTGGGAAAAGAATGGAACTTCAGTTAGGAGAGTTTAATAAGATTCTTATATTATTACATGTTCATTCTGTTCAACAAACAGGAAGCACAAACAATATATTTGGAGTTATTTTGTGCCATGGATGTTCAACTGCAACCAGTATAAAAGATGCTGCAAATAAATTGTTGGGCAGCCAGGTGTTTGAAGCTATAGATATGCCATTGGATATACCCACATCAGAAATCGGGGAGCGTTTAGTGCAATTGCTAGAAAGGGAAAATACATACAGAGATGCAATCTTTTTAGTAGATATGGGATCATTAGAAGGTATTTATGAATATGTGAAAGGAAAATATAGAGGAAATATAGCAATTATCAATGGTGTGACAACAAGAATGGCATTGGAAGTAGGAAGTACCATATTAGAGAAACAGGAATTGAAGAAAATTGCAGAAACGGCGTGTAAGCATAATATTAGTACATATAAGGTTTTTGAAAATAAGGAAAAAGAAGATACGATTCTCTTTATCAATGAATCAGATATCCATGCTGCAAGGAGTATGATGGAGTTGTTTCAAAATAGTCTAATTCAGAATATAAAGTTAAAGTTTATTCCTGTAGATTATTATTCACTTGTGGTTCAAAAAAAGGATGCACCAATCTTTAAAGATTATCATGTGGTTGCAATCGTAGGAAGCCCAGATCCGCAGATACCGGGCACACCATTTATACCGATTGAAGAAATAATTGAAGGAAGTGCAAAATCGGAAATAAATAAGATACTTATCAGATATATTTCTGAACAGGAACTTGAAAAATTTAATCTTGCGGTTTTAAAGAATTTTTCATTACAAAATGTTATTGAAAAGATCACTATTTTGAATGTGAAAATTGTTTTGGATGACGTAGAAAAAGCATTGGAAAAATTTCGAAAAGAATGGAAGATTATGATTCCAAATAAAATTTTGATAGGGTTGTATGTCCATATATGTTATTTGATTGAAAGACTAGTCAAAAAAGCACCAATTTCTACATATGCAGAGTTAGAGACTTTTCAAGTTGAACAACAAGAGTTTATTAGTGTTATAAAAAAATGTTTTAGTGACGTACAAAGACGGTATAGTGTCGAAATTCCAGTGTCGGAAATGGCATATATCTGGGATTACATAAATTTAATATAAAAAAATAAACATAAAAAAGGTTGATATTTCAACCTTTTTTATGTTTTAAATAATTTTTTTTTGCTAATGGGGAAAAGTTGGCATCAGATTTGCGATATAAATATAGTGAAAGAAAAAGAAAGGAGAGAAAGATGAGAAAAATAATTTTAGCATCTCATGGAGAACTGGCTAACGGAATGAAGATGTCGGTGGAAATGATTGCTGGTGAGCAGGATAACCTTTATGCTGTTTCCATGTGCGGAACTATGGGACCTCAGGATGTTCTTCAAAAAGTTAAAGAAATTCTGGCAGAGGATGAAACATGCCAAGCAATCTTAATTACTGATCTGTCGGGCGGAAGCGTGAACACTGCGTTATCTGAATTACTTCGAGAAGAAAGATGTTCTTTAGTGTCAGGAATGAATATTATGCTTGTATTAGATATAGTGATGTCTGATGAAAGTAGTAATATAGACGAAATTCTGGAATCTGCACTGAGAGATGCGAAAAAAACAATTTTAAATGTAGGAGAAATGTTGAATTCACAGGAAGAGGAAGGAGAGATGTTCTATGATTAAAATGATGAGGATTGATGATCGTTTAATTCATGGTCAGGTAGCAGTAGTATGGTCAAAACATCTTGGAGTTAATCGTATTGTTGTTGCGAATGATGAAATTGTAAATAATGAAATGCAGATGATGACAGTAAAAATGGCTGTTCCACAAAATATTAAGGCAATAATTAAGAATGTAGATGATTCTATTAAACTTTTAAATGATCCAAGAGCAGAATCATTAAATATTTTGGTAGTTGTAAGCAATCCCAAAGATGCATACAGAATTGACGAGGCAGTATCGGATATTCCACTGATTAATGTGGGAAATTCTGGAAGAATGGGAACAACAGCAGAAGAAATAAAGAGGAAAGAGCAGATTGATAAAAATATTTATGTAGATGAAGAAGATAAGAAATATTTCAAACTCTTAAACAAAAGTAAAACAAAGGTAAACATTCAGTCAGTACCAACAGAGATGGAAAGATTACTGAGTGATGTATTAAAATAATATGAAAAGAAATACCCTAAAACAGCCTGTTTACGTATTGGCATAGGTATCTGGCTTATCAGGGCATTTCTTAAGATTGATTATACATAATTTCTATATATTAGACAAGAAATAAGGAGGAAATAAGAAATGTTAAAAGAGGCTATAATAATTGCATTGGTTATGTTTGTTGCTGATCTTTCAGATATGGCAATGGGAGACCCAATGCTTAGAAGACCACTTGTTATATCATCAGTAGTGGGATTATTGTTAGGAGATTTAACACAGGGGGTTATAATCGGAGCGTCTTTGGAGGTTATATTCCTTGGAGTTACACAGATTGGTGGAGCACTCCCATCAGATACAATGACAGGAGCTATTTTTGGAACAGCATTTTCAATTTTGTCAGGATCAGGAACAGAAGTTGCATTATCTTTAGCGGTACCAATCAGCATTCTGGCAGTATTTATTAACCAGTTCTGTCTTTTCGTTAGAGGTCTGTTGCTGAAAAAATTTAATGACTATATTGAAGATGATAATCAGAAGGGTATCATTCGTTTGCATATGGCAAGTACCTTTGGTGTACCGTTAGTATACGGAATTATTGGATTTTGCGGAATTTATTTTGGAGCAAATGCGGTACAGTCACTTGTAAATGATATACCGGAATTTCTGATGGATGGATTAACTGTAGCAAGTGGATTATTACCGGCACTTGGACTGGCATTATTATTAAATACTTTATGGGATGCTAAAATTGCAGTATTTCTGCTTTTAGGTTTTGTGTTGATAGCATATATGGATCTTCCATTAATTGCAATTGCATTAATTGGTGTTGTAATTGCAGTGTTTACTGCGGTAATTGAAAAAGAGCGCAAAAGCACAGTAGTCGTTGCACAGACAAATTGTTCAGAAGAGGAGGATTTTTTCAATGAGTAATCAGAAGAATACAATAACTCCGGAAAAAAAGAAAATATTTAGCAAAGTTTTCTGGAGATCATTTACATTATCAGGGACATGGAACTATATTAATGCACAAGGTGTTGCATTTTTATACTGCATGCTGCCATTTATCAATGCTGTATATAAGAAAAAAGAAGACAGAATTGCGGCAATGAAACGTCATATGTCATATTTTAATATTACACCTGCAATTGTAACATTTCCGTTAGGAATTGCAGGGAGTATGGAAGAGGAAAATGCATCAAAACCGGATTTTGATATATCATCAATTAATGCAATTAAAGCCAGTTTGATGGGACCATTATCAGGAATTGGAGATTCATTCTTCTGGGGAACATTCCGTGTTATTGCAGCAGGTATTGGTATTAGTTTAGCACAGAAGGGTAACCCACTTGGACCTGTATTATTCCTGTTACTGTATAATATTCCTTATTTCCTTACAAAATATTTCTTATTAAGACTTGGATATAATCTTGGTGGACAATTTATTAAAAAAGCGTATGAGAATGGTCTGATTGAAATTATCACAAGAGCAGCTGGCATTTTGGGACTTATGATGGTTGGTGCAATGATTTACTCTAATGTAAGTTTAGCAACAACAGTAAAGTTTACATTAGGGGATATGACATTTAAGCTTCAGGAGATCTTAGATCAAATTTTAAAAGGATTTTTACCACTTATCGCTACCATGGGATGCTTTGCTCTGCTAAGGAAAAAAATAAGTGCCAATAAGATAATTATTGGAATCTTGGTTTTATCTTTAGTTTTAAGTCTTTTTAAAATAGTATAAATAATGATTATACAGGATTGCTCTAAATAGAGCAGTCCTGTATAGTTTCTTGATAGTTTTATTGTATAAAAAAGGGAAAGGAAATAAATATATGAAGTATCAAAATCCTATTATAGAAGGTTTTTATCCGGATCCGAGCGTATGCCGTGTTGGGGAAGAATATTATTTAATCACAAGTTCATTTGAATATTTTCCTGGAATTCCGATTTTTAACAGCAAAGATCTGGTGAATTGGGAACAAATCGGACATTGTCTGACAAATGATAAACAGCTGCCGATACAGAATGCTCTAAATTCTTATGGAATTTATGCCCCAACAATTAGATTTCATAATGGCAGGTTCTATGTGATTGCAACAAATGTTACAAATTATTATAATTTTATTGTCTGGGCAGAGAATCCAACCGGACCATGGTCAGATCCTGTTAAGTTAGAAGAATGGGATGGGATTGATCCATCATTGTTTTTTGATGATGATGGGAAGGTATATATTATGGGAAATTCTTATAAAAAAAAGGCAGAGACTCTGGGATGCTATATGGCAGAATTGGATATCAATACAGGAAAATTAAAAACAGAAAGACGATTGGTATGTACTGGATCTGGTGGGAAAGCGCCGGAAGCACCCCACCTTTATAAGAAAGATGGAAAATATTATCTAATTTTGGCAGAGGGAGGAACGGAATATGGACATATGGTAACTGTATTTAGAAGCGATAACCCTTATGGACCATTTGAAAGTTATGAGAATAATCCCGTTCTGACACATAGAAGTAGAAAGCATACATTTCAAGGAATCGGTCACATGGATCTTGTAGAAGATCACCAAGGAAACTGGTGGGGCGTATGTCTGGGGATGCGTCCAAAGGGGAGTCATGCATATTTCCATCATCTTGGAAGAGAGACATTCCTTGTGCCAGTTGTATGGACACAAGATGGCTGGATAGAAGTCGGAACAGACAAAATGGTAGCAGAGACATATGAAAATCCATTGATGACAGAGGAACAGAAAAGACCTGGTGATTTTGAAGATGATTTTTCGACAGAATGCAGGCCGAAAGAATGGGTATATCTGAGAAATCCGGAAAGAGGAAATTACGCATTAGATAAAAGTGGAAAAGGATTCTGGTTGACAGGTAATAAAGAGAGTCTTAGCTCAGGAGGTGCATGTACTTTTATCGGAAAACGACAGTGTCATTTTGAGTGTGATACAACGACGGACTTTTATGTGGATTTTAAGAACGAAAATGATGAGGCAGGTTTAACTGCCTATATGAGTGATCGTTATTATTATGCTATTTGTGTAAAGAGAAAAAATAATGAAAATTATATTGTTTTACGAAAAAAAATTGCTGATTTTGATATAGAGGAAACGGCGGTATTACTGGAGGATGATCATGTAGTTCTTGGAATAGAAGCGGATGAAAAAATGTACAAATTCTATTTTAAGGATTCAAAAAATAAAAAATGGTTTATTGGAAAAGCTGAATGCAGATTTTTGGCAAGTGAAATCTCTGCAACTTTTACAGGAACTATTTTGGGAATTTATGTTACTGCAAATGGGAATGAAGAAACTCCGAAAATATGTGTTAATAATTTTAAATATGGTACTTTATAGGTTAGAAATTGTACTATCGAGAGGATAAAATATTTGATTATGAAAAAGGGCTGTAAAAAAGTCTTTATCTAGGAAGCGCCAGAACTGGCAAATGCTGAGTCTGGAGAGACCTCTTCAATTATTATAATGCAGTTTCCAGGCATCTCTTGTAAAGACAATAAAGTAGTGGATTAGACAATTCAATTATCGTAAAATTTGCGGCAGTACCACATCTTCGTAGAGCGGTGCCTGCCGTCTTCTAGTTTATAGTCCTCTTTCTCCCGCTTGTTGGAGCGTTCTGCGGAAGCTCTTCCGGCATATTCCTTTTCCCCTGCTTTGCTGTCCCTTGGCGGTTTGTTAAACAACCTTGGATTGTCATCCGTAAAGATGTGTACAGTCCGGCCGTATTTCACTGGTGAACAGGGATGCTCACAGAAGCAGCCACGTTTCCGGTTTGCTTTTGGGCACCAGTACTTTGCACGGTGCTTGGCAGCCTCATATCCATCTTTGTGCATGCGTAAGCCCAACTTACAGACAGGGACACCGTCATCGTCAATGGTGAAATCGTCTTTATACGTGAAATGCCCGGAGTGTCCCGGGTTCAGGTCGATAAAGGGTGTGGTGTTCTCCCTTGTGCAGTATTCATAGACAGCGTAGGCATCATGGGCGGAATCCAGAAGGAGCTTCTTAATGCGCAGTTCCGGAAGATACGCTTTCATGGTGAAAAAGGAATGGAGAAAGGAAAGCATGTCATGCCGGGAAGCCTTATAAAATCAGGACTGAAGATTCCGAGAAGTTATTGAAAGAAGAAGGAAGGTAAAAATGCGACTGAAAAATAAGAGAAAGAAACGATCATCTTGTTTAACGAGTCCGCGGGTGAGGCGAGCATCTATACGTATAATGCCGGATTAAAAACTTGTTTGGAAAAGTTCAGCAGACAGTATCCGCAATTCTGCCGTATGAAAGAACAGAATAGATATGGCGGTGTGGAGTATTTGATCGATAAATCCAGACTATCTATTCATTTACAGTCATCGTATAGTAAAGAACGAATTGAGACTGTAACTCGAAATCTAAAAAATGGATTATGCAGATAATTAAAATGATAATGAACTGAAAAAGTAAGAGGATGTTCCAAAACAAGAATGATTATTAAATAGCTTTGGAACATTCTCTTCGTTAGATTAAGCCTTGTTGGAGGGAAGATTTTTTGTTAATAGTATTGTATAAATGCTCAAATTTCCTTAATTTTTTTTCGGCAAATCACAGTAGAATATCCGCATACACCTCCGTCATAGCTCCCCCATAAAATTTCTGTGTTTTTGGGAATTCTAATAGATATTTTGTGGTCAGTATAATTTTGAATAAATAGATATTCATATTTTTCTCCAGATCTACTTGATACCTCAATACCATCGGGTATATCTGTCATAATTTGTTGTAGTTGATTTTCTGTGATTATTCTATTATATAAATCATGATAAAAGTTCATTTCTGCATCGGCACATACATAATATGCAATTCCTTTTCCATATTTATGCCGTGTAAGTGCGGGATAACCTTTATAAAAATTATCACCGTAAACCATAAGGGGCTCAGCATCTTTGAGACGCACTAAATCACATAAATGTTTACAGGAATACGAATTTTTCATATTCATCGGATTGCCTGTAAAAGGAAGTAGATGATTGACTTCGTGATCGCATAAGCTATCAATCTCTTCACTACGTAATCCTAAAACATCCATAAGACCATGAGGTGTTCCACCAAGGAAACACAGATCTGTCTCATCTACTATCCCACTCCAATATGTCATGATTAAGATTCCACCGTGTTCAACAAATTTTTTTAGTTTTTTTTCAAATCCGTTACGGAACATATAAAGCATAGGTGCAGCGATAATTTGATATTGTTCTAAGGATTGATCCATATTTATTATATCCGTGTTTAAACCGTTTTCACGCAACCCGCGATATGACTTTAGGGCTGCTTCATGGTAATATAGTCCCTCATTTCTTGGACCTTTCGCGTTTTCCATAGCCCATCTACTTTCCATGTCATATATAATTGCGGCAGTAGCATGAACACGTGTGTTAGTAATCTCTTTGATTTGTTTTAGTGCTTTTCCCAGTTCTGATACTTCGCGGAATACACGAGTATCCGCTTCCCCATAATGATCAATTACTGCACCATGAAATTTCTCAAACCCCCCTCGACTCTGACGAATTTGAAAGAATTGAACACTGCAGGATCCATGCGCAATGGCCTGAAGGGATGCATTAGATAACAGGCCAGGTTTTTTAATTTTGCTGATGTTCATCCAGTTAGGGCTGGCGGGACATGATTCCATTAGAAAGAAAGGTTTTTGTTTCATAGAGCGCATAAGATCATGTTGCATTGCTGTGTCATATGCTGTTTGAATATCTGGTTGTTGGTGCCATGCAGGATAGCTATCCCAGGAGATATACTCTACATGTTCTGCGAGCCGGTAATAGTTAAGTCCTGTATAGTCATCCATAAAATTTACCACTGCGGGCTGTGTTGCTCCAGCATCGCGGAGAGCTTTTATCTCACAACACATAAAGTCGGTGGTTTGATCTGTTACAAATCGTTTCCAGTCCAGTGAAAGCCCATGAAGACCTTTGTCACCGATAAATGAAGGACTTTCAATTTGATCGAAAGAATTATATGTATGGCTCCAGAATGTTGTCCACCATGCATGGTTCAATTTATCAATACTTTGATATTTGCTTTTCAACCAATTTCGGAACGCATTTTGGCATAGAGGACAATGACATTCATCTCGATATTCGTTTGAGATATGCCACATAATTACTGCCGGATGATTTTTGAAATTTTCTGCAAGCTTCTGATTGATGATACGAACTCTTTCACGATATGCGGGTGAAGTGTAGCAATGATTATGCCTTTCACCGTATAGATAACGCATACGATTTTCCTGTACTCGCAGTACTTCAGGATATTTTTCTGCCAGCCAGCGGGGGCGAGAGCCTGATGGGGTCGCAAGAATTACACGAATATCGTGACAATACAGACTATCTATAATTTCTTGAAGCCATTCAAAATGGAATTCATTTTCCTGTGGTTCCAGTACAGACCAAGAAAATACACCGAGAGTCACGGTGTTGATACCTGCTTTTTTCATTAAAGTAATGTCTTTCTTTAATATGTCTGGTTGGTCAAGCCATTGCTCAGGGTTGTAATCTCCGCCATAGATAAAATGGTTAGATAAAAAGATATCTTTCATCTAAAAATCTCCTCTCAAAATCAGTTATATGTTTCAGAGTATAAAGCTATCTTTGATTCAGAGCAATACTTTGTACTGCAATAAACCGTCCACCTTTTTGCACAGCTAATAGGCAAAAAAAAGATTTTTTTGCGATAAATAATTAGGATAAAATGAGAAATGTAAGAAGATAAAGGAAAGGAGAAGAGAAAATGATGAAACCAGAATATCACATAACGCCGGAATATGGATTTCTTAATGACCCAAACGGATTAGCACAGTTTAATGGAAAATATCATGTGTTTTATCAGTGGCTTCCAGAAGTAACCCCGCAGGGAAATAAGCGGTGGCGACATTGTGAATCAGATGATTTGATTCAGTGGAAGGATAAGGGCTGTGGGTTACAACCGGAAGAGTGGTTTGAGAAAAACGGCTGTTATTCAGGTTCAGGTGTCATTGACAATGGACAATATTATCTGTTTTATACAGGTAATGTCAGAGACAAAACCGGGGGCCGGGAAACCTATCAGTGTGCAGCGGTCTCAGCGGATGGAAACAATTTCACAAAAATAGGACCAGTAGCCTATCTTACAGAAGCATATACATCTCATTTTAGAGATCCCAAAGTGTGGCATAAAAATGGAAGATGGTGGATGATTGTTGGTGCTCAAACAAAGAAATTAAAGGGAAATGTGGCGCTGTATGTATCGGATAATTTAAAAGAATGGAAATGGCTTGGCAATCTGTTGGACGAATCCATGGATTGGGGGTATATGTGCGAGTGTCCAGATATCATTGAAAGTGAAAAACGGGATTTTCTTGTTGTGAGCAGACAGAAGGAAGACGGTTGCCGTGCCATGGCATTTGCTGGAAAGATGGATTATAAAATAGGAAGATTCAAAATAGAAGATTGTTCAGGAAAGTATCTGGATGAAGGAATGGATTTTTATGCACCGCAGAGCTTTGTTGATGAGAAAGGAAGATGCCTTCTTTTCGGATGGCTTGGCTCCGGAGAATTTGACTATCAAATGAGCCAGCCTGCAGTAAAAGAAGGATGGCTTCACAGTCTAACGATACCTAGAGAGATTTTTGTTAAGGACGGTGAACTTTGCCAGAGACCGGCAGAAGAATTAAAAGTTTTGAGAAAGCAGAGACAGAAGTTTTTCAGCTGTGGAAACACTATGATAGATCCAGAATCCTCATGCATAGAAGTCTATGCAAAAGGACTGACAGGAAAATCGATATCAATTGATATTGGTGGAGTGTTGAAAATAGATTATTCAAAAGATAGTAAGGCGTTACGTGTACAGAGAAAAAAATGGGATGTTGACGAGTATGATGAACGGATGCTTGTGGTAAAAAATTTAGTCGATATTCACATCTTTCTAGATAACTGTACAGCAGAGATATTTGTCAATGAGGGAAAGACTGTACTTACCATGAAAGCTTATTTTGACGTTGATACTAAGATACTGGTTTATTCAGATAAGCAAATTGAAGTTCAGACATGGTTATTGGAGGTAAAATGATGGGTAATACAACAGATTATAATGCGATAGCAAAACAGATTATCGAGACAGTTGGAGGAGCAGATAATATTATCTCGGCCGCGCACTGCGCAACAAGGCTCCGCTTGATCGTAAAGAATAGAGACATTATAGATGATAAAAAAATTGAGGAAATTGATCTTGTAAAAGGATGTTTTTTTACCGCAGGGCAGTATCAAATTATATTGGGGACGGGAATTGTCAATAAGGTTTATGATGAAGTAATTAAAATAGGAATATCCGGTTCATCTAAAAATGAACAGGCGGCTGCAGCAGCGGAAAAGGGAAATACAGCGCAGAGACTAGTTCGTGTATTTGCGGATGTATTTGTTCCTATCATACCGGTTATGGTAGCGACAGGTCTATTTATGGGACTTAGAGGTCTTCTTACACAAGAGGCTCTGCTAGCATTCTTTGGAATGTCGGCTGATGCAATTCCGCAACAGTTTCTTGACTTTACATCCATACTTACAGATACAGCATTTAGTTTTTTACCAGTACTTGTATGTTGGTCGGCATTTAAAAAATTTGGTGGGTCCCCAGTGCTTGGTATTGTAATTGGCTTGATGCTTGTAAGTAATGTGTTGCCTACGTCTTGGGACGTGGCTCAAGGCGTGACAGAGCCAATGACATTTTTTGGATTTATTGATGTGAGTGGTTATCAGAGTTCAGTTCTTCCAGCATTTATTATTGGATTTTTAGGTTCAAAAGTGGAACAGTGGTTACATGATCATGTAATAAATGCACTTGACTTGATTGTAACTCCGTTTGTGACAGTTTTTGTTTCCCTCTGTCTAGGACTTTTTATTGTAGGACCTATCTTCCATACGGTCGAGATGGCTCTTGTAGGTGTTGTTACAGCACTTTTTTCACTTCCCTTTGGTATTGGAGGACTCATTTGGGGAGCATTATGTCAGGTGATTGTTATTACAGGAGTACACCATGCACTTAATTTGGTTGAAATTGAGATGTTGGCAAGTACATCATGGAATCCAGTCAATCCAGTGGGCTCATGCGGTATTGTTGCACAGGCTGGTGCTGCGATGGCAGTTGCTGTAAAATCAAAATCGGCAAAAATGAAATCCCTTGCTTTCCCATCTTCGGTATCGGCGCTTCTTGGAATTACGGAACCTGCAATTTTTGGTGTTAACCTTAGGATGGTGAATCCATTTGTATGGGGATGTGTAGGAGGCGGCATCGGAGGATGGTTGGCTGCGTTATTAAATTTGAGAGGTACAGGGATGTCTGTGACCGGTATACCCGGAATGTTACTGTATTTAAATGATCAACTTCCGCTCTACATATTTGTGAATGCGGCAGCGTTTGCAGTGGCATTTGTGCTCACATTCTTATTTGGAATGAAAGGAAAAGAACAGGAGTAACATGGATAATAATCAGATTAGAGCGCTGATTGGTAAGATGACTCCAGAAGAAAAAGCCGGGCAGCTAACACAGCTGCCTACTCGGCTTTTTGGAAATAATGAAAGTGAGCTTACCGGTACAGATAATAGATTGCGTATTACAGATGAAGAAAAATGGTTGGCAGGAAGCCTTTTAGGCCGACTTGATGCGAATTCTATGCGACATATTCAAAAAGAAAACATGAGCAGGAGTCGGCTTGGGATACCAATGATGTTTATGACAGATATCATACATGGATATCGCACAATTTTTCCGGTGCCACTTGCTCTGTCGTGTTCATTTGACACATCTCTTGCATGGAGATGTGCAAGATGTAGTGCAGAAGAAGGAAGCGCGGCAGGATATCAGGTGACGTTTTCACCTATGGTGGATTTAGTACGTGATCCCAGATGGGGAAGAGTAATGGAGAGCTTCGGTGAAGACAGTAAACTTTCTTGCGAATTTGGGAGAGCAATGGTACAGGGATATCAGGGAAATGACCTGAAAAATCCATCTACACTGGCAGCCTGTGCTAAGCATTTTGTTGGATATGGAGCAGCTGAAGGGGGACGGGATTATAATCAAGCTGATTTATCTGATTACACGCTTTATAATCAATACTTTCCTTCCTTCCAGGGGTGCATTGTAAATAATGTAAAACTTGTAATGGCAGCTTTTGAATCCGTAAATGGGATACCTGCTACAGCCAATAAGCGATTTCTAAAGAAAATTCTCCGGGAAGAACTGGGGTTTAATGGGATTATCATTTCAGATTGGAATGCTTTGCCGGAATTGATTTGTCATGGTGTGGCTGAAAATGAAAAGGATGCGGCTGAATTGGCCTTGAAATCAGGAATTCAGATAGAAATGGCGTCTGATATTATTTTTAAACATATTAGATTGATTCTGGAAGAAAACCCTGATCTCGAAAAAATACTGGATGAAGCCGTGGAAAAGGTTCTTACGCTAAAAGCAGAGCTTGGACTATTCGAGGATCCATACCGGGGTGTAAGCAGAGAAAACGAGCAAAAAACCCTTATTAGCATAGAAAAACGCCGTGCTGCTTTGATTGCAGCGCAGGAGTCTAGTGTCCTTCTGAAGAATGAAGGGATATTGCCACTCAAAAAAGATTGTCCAATTGTTTTGACCGGTCCATATGCTGATTCCGGAGATATCCTCGGTCCATGGTCGGTGGATGGAAGGATAGAGGATGCAGTTTCTGTTTTGGAAGGATTGAAAAACAGAGGGGGAAAGATTATTGATGTAATTCAAACCGGATCTGAGAATATTGCTCCAGAAATGACAGAGAGCATCTTGTCTTCAGCAAAGCAGGCGGATATTGTGCTGCTAACTTTGGGGGAACCGGTATCGTGGTCTGGAGAAGCCGGAAGCAGATCTTTAATAGAAATTCCGAAAGATCAGTGCAAGCTTTTACAAAAATTGCATAAGAATGGTGTTAAGACGGTAGTGTTGCTGTTCAATGGAAGACCTCTTGATTTAAGATCCATTTTACCGTGGGCAGATGCTATTCTTGAAATGTGGTTTCCTGGAACAGAGGGAGGAAATGCAGCTGCAGATCTTGTATATGGAAATGTGAATCCATCCGGTCATCTGACTATGAGTTTTCCCTATGGGAGTGGGCAAATTCCAGTCTATTATAATAGAGGTAGAACTGGTCGCCCGGCAGAATATCTACAGTCTGAACCAAGATATAAGTCTCAATATTTGGATATTCCTAATGAACCTCTTTACTCATTCGGTTTTGGAATGAGTTATACAGAATATTGTGTGAGGAAGAACGGTGAGATAAAGAAAAAAGGGAATGGAAATTATGTGATTCCTATTTATGTTTCAAATATTGGAAACATGGACGGTAAAATTGTGGTGCAAATATATATTCATAAGATTAAATCTATTATCTCTCGTCCTGTGCAGGAGCTTGTAACATGGGAAAAGATTTTATTGAAAGCAGGTGAAGAAAGAAAAATTGAAATTGTGTTGAATTCAGATGTGTGGAATTATTGGATTCCAGGAGAAGGCTGGACAAAAGATATAGGTGACTATATAATTACTGCTAGCACAGATAGTCAACATAAAGATGTTAAATGGGAACTGACTGTAAAATGAGATAAGCTGAAAGGCAGGAACAGTACATGTACAGCAGAAAGATTAAACTTATTCGGGTACTTGTGGAGAATGAAAAGATGTCATCAGCAGAACTGATGAAAAAATTGAATGTCAGTCAACGTACACTTCGTGCAGAAATACGCGAAATTAATGGTATTTTAAAGAAAGAAAACGTATATATCCGTTCGTTTAATGTAGGTGGTTATTACATAAAGAAAGAGGATAAGCGCTTAATCCAAAAAAGTTTGGAAGAGATGATTATAGAGAGTAAGCAGATGATTTTTCCAGAAACACCGAACGAAAGATTTCTCTTTGGATTTACATGGCTGTTTTTTCAAAAAAATCCTGTGTCTATACAGCATGCTGCCGAGAGTTTATATGTATCTAAAACGTCTATGCTTGAAACGAAAAAGCAGATTCAGGATACTATTAGATGGTATCATAACATATATCTGGAATCAGGTTCTCGAGGTATGTGGATTAGCGGAGATGAGGCTATAAAACGTCATGTTCTGGCAGAAATTGTAAATTATTGGACGTATGGTTCTATCTTGATGGAACGTGTCATAACCTTTTTGTTCGGTCAAAAAAAATATCAACACTATATTTCTCTTTTTAAAGCACTTCCCAAGATTCTTTTATATTATGGATATCGTTTAATTGACAAGGGAATTGAAGGGTTTGCACTTGATATTTTTCTAAGTTTAATGCGTACGGAAGAAGGATTCATATTAGATGAAAACAATTCTTATTTTGAAGTGCCATGTATAGAAAAAGTTTGTGGATTTATGAATGAAATGGGGTATACAATCAAGGAAGAAGAAAAGCAATATCTTTACAAATGCTTACAAGCAAAGAGATTATTATATGATACGAATATGAAATGGGAATTTGATCAGGAATTTTTAGAATTGATTACAGATTTTTTAACAGTTGTTGATCAGAAATATCATACAGAATATCAGAATAATGAAGAATTAAAAGAAAAGCTTATTATTCATACGATGAAAATGTTTCAACGCCTGAAAGAGGGATATTTTGAAACAAATTCCATCCTGAAAGATATCCTTGCTAATTATGAAAGAGAAGTCAATATGGCAGATGAAATAAATACGCTCTTGCAGGAACGGTATGGTTTAACAGTAAATATACACGAGATATGTTATATTGCAGTGTATCTTAGAGCGTATTCTTGCAGAAAATTAACGGCTATTATATTGTGTGATATTGGTGAGAGTATTGCGGATAATATGGAACGCCAAATTAAAGACTATTGTGGAGAAAAAATTCATATCATAAAAAGGATGTCTCTTTCAGAATATAGAATGAATCCCATTTCGGTGGATTTACTGATAACCGGTTCACGTGTATATAATGTAATGCTACCCGAAAAGACAAAAGTTATTTATGTGGATTATCTATTAAAAGAAGAAGATTTAAAAAAAATACAAGATTATTTATTAGAAAATTCGAATATGGTCAAATAGACAAGTAGGAGTAGGAAATGTTGTTTTATAAGAAAAATAATAAAGTAGAAGAAAAAGAAAATGAACTAAAAGCATATATTTCTGGAAAAGTTATTTCAATCACAGAAGTAGCTGATTCAGTGTTTGCATCTAAAGTACTAGGGGATGGAATTGCAATTTTACCAGACGGAAATACAGTTTTTGCTCCTTGCGGAGGTACAATTTCTATGCTTGCTGATACAGGACATGCAGTAGGAATTACAGCAGACAATGGAGCAGAAATTTTGATTCATATTGGTCTTGATACGGTGTCGTTAAATGGAGAAGGATTTAAGATAATGGCAGATCAAGGAGAAACAGTGATTGGTACTTTTTAGAATATAGTTACTATAATCCTTTTTGTTAAAGCCAAACATAACATTGACAATGAACGCCAACCCTATTGTTAGCACGTGCAAACATCGGGCTAATATTCTAGGGTTATATAAGGCTGACAGAAATGATATTTAGATTGACGGAGAATGAAATATATGTTCGATTCTCCGAGCTATTATATTTCATGATCTGTTCTTCTTTTTTAGTATATGTAGTTTTATAAAGTCTGATGGCGGTAGTGATAAAATGCTCACACCAGGACCACATCGGTCATTTCCTGTATGTTGCGCAGCACGTCCCCGGGGATATCCCCATCGATGATCAAATGGTCGATATCATGCCAGCTTGTGTACTGGATCAGGGAAGATGCCTGGGCCTTGGAGCTGTCTGCGATCACCACATTGGTTCTGGCGTTCGGTATAATGGCCTGCTTTGTCTGGGCATCCTGAAAGTCCGATACAGCAGGTCCTTTGTGCTGTTCAAAACCGTTGGTCCCTAAGAATGCAATGTCAACCTTCAGGGAGTTGATCAGGCTGGTAGCCTGGAAGCCCTCGGCTGCCATGCTGTTTGGATTCAGCATGCCGCCGGTAAGAATCACCTTATTGTTGCTGTGAACCAAGGCATAAGCAGCCTCCAGTGAAGTGGTCACAATGGTGTAGCCGGATTTCTTGCTCAGCATTCCTGCCAGGCAGAAGATGGTGCTTCCGGAGTCCAGGAATATCACATTGCCGTCCTCAATGAACTCCATAGCCCGTTCGCACAGCTTTTCTTTCAGCGGTACCTTCTCCCTGACCCTGGACTCCCACGGCAGAGGTTTTAGTTCATAGACAGAAGTGGCCCCGCCGTGGCTTTTCTTTACCGCTCCTATTTCATTTAGATGTAGTAAATCCCGCCGGATCGTTTCTCTGGATACCTGGAACTGTTTCGCAAGCTGGCTGATCTTTACGCTCCCATTGCTGTTTAGTAGCCTTATGATTTCTTTTTGGCGTTCTGCCGCGATTAATTTTCCCATGCTGTGTCTCCTTCGTAGATCAAACTATGATAAGTTTTCTTATTGAACTATTTTAGAAATAGTTTACATCATTTTAATTGCGAAGTCAAATTTATACAACACAAAAAACTGCAAAACTGCAAAAAAAGCAAAATATTATGTTGACATTGTTGGGTTGTGAATCTATAATGAAAGCATAAAGCAACAAAAGACCACAATTAAAAACATATTGCCACATGTTAAGGAAAAGGAGAATATCATGGAAGCAGTCAATTTAAAGATAATCACGGATGAACTGTCAAAGTTTTCAGGGATGGTCAAAGAAGAAGAAATCCAGGGTCTGGCAGATGAGATCAGGAAAGCAAACAAGATCTTCCTGGCAGGAGCAGGTCGTTCTGGACTGGCAGCAAGAGGATTTACCAACCGTTTATTACATATGGGATTTGACGTGCACTTTGTAGGAGAGATCTCCTGTCCGCCGATCAAAGAAGGAGACCTGATCGTCCTCGGATCTGGCTCAGGAACAACGCAGAGTCTGATCGTCATGGGTGAAAAGGCAAAGAAGGTTGGAGCAAGAATCGCTACTGTGACTATGTTTCCTACACACACCGTCGGACAGATGGCAGATGTGATCGTGACAGTGCCTGGATCTACCCCGAAGAAAGCAGAAGGAGAAAAGAATCTGGCAGAATCCAATCAGCCAATGGGAAATCTGTTTGAGCAGATGAGCTGGCTGACCTATGACAGCATTATCATGAATCTCATGAGCGATCTGGGACAGACAAGCGAAGAGATGATGGGAAGACATACAAATTTAGAATAGGAATCTAAAAAGGAGGAAGAACATTGCAGAGATTTGTAAATAATCCGGATTACATTGTAGAGGATATGGTCAAAGGCTTTCTGAAGGCCCATGACGATCTGATTGTTAAAAATGAAAAAAATGACCGCGTTGTCCAATATAAAAACGCTCCGGTAGAAGGCAAAGTCGGCCTGGTCACCGGAGGCGGAAGCGGACATGAGCCTGCGTTCCTTGGATACGTAGGAGAAAATATGATGGATGCGGTAGCTGTCGGAGAGGTATTTTCTTCTCCGTCTGCCCAGGCATTTTATGACGCATTTATGGCGGCAGACTCTGGAAAAGGTGTTGCCTGCCTGTTTGGGAACTATGCCGGTGACAACATGAATGTAAAAATGGCTATCCGCAAAGCAAAGAAACAGGGAGTCACTGTAAAATATGTGACAGCAACGGATGATGTGGCATCTTCTCCGAAAGAGACAAAAGAAAAACGCCACGGAATCGCAGGCGGAGTCTTTATGTGGAAGGTTGGAGGCGCTAAGGCAGCTAAGGGAGCAGACCTGGACGAAGTCATCGCTACAGCGCAAAAGGCAGTGGACAACACGAGAAGTATCTGTGTGGGACTGAGCCCGTGTGCAATCCCGGCAGTGGGCCATCCGAACTTTGACATCAAAGAGGGGGATATGGAATTCGGTATCGGCCATCACGGTGAGCCAGGGATCAATGTCCAGAAACTAAAACCAGCCAAGGAAATTGCCAATGATATGGCAAAAGCAGTCATTGATGACCTGGAGCCTGCTGACGGTGATGAAGTGGCAGTGCTTTTGTCCGGATTGGGTGCTACACCGATCATGGAACTGTATGTGCTCTACGATGAGATTGAAGCATACCTGAAAGAGCAGGGGCTTTCCATATATAAAGTACTGATCGGTGACTATGTGACCTCACTTGATATGAATGGTGCGGCTCTTACTGTGATGAAGCTGGATGAGGAGTTAAAAGAGCTGCTTGACTATGATGCCAAAGCGCCAGGTTTAAAATAAATTTATTGACAATGTTAATCATTTAGGAAAGGAATCCAATTATGAAATTACAGTTAGCATTAGACGAAATGCCGTTAGTAGACGCCTTGAGATTTGCAGATAAGGTTGCTGAACACGTTGATATTATCGAGATCGGGACACCGTTTGTCATGGATGAGGGAATGCGCGGAGTGCGTGAGTTCCACCGTTTCTTCCCGGACAAGGAAATCCTTGCGGACTTAAAGATCATGGACGGAGGATACCTTGAGGCGAGTTATGCATATGAAGCTGGGGCGGCTTACGCAACCATCCTCGGAGTGTCTGACAACCTGACCATTGAAGGAGCTTTGAAGGCTGCCAGAGATTATGAAAGGAAGCTTGTGGTAGACATGATCTGCGTAGAAGACCTTCCAAGCAGGATCGCAAAGATGGAAGAGATCGGCGTTGACATCCTGGCAGTACATACCGGAGCTGACCAGCAGGCAGCGGGAAGAGAACCGATTGAGGATCTCAAAGTTATGACAGAAAATGCAAAGAAAGCACAGATCGCCGTAGCCGGAGGAATCAATAGCAAAACCATTGACAAATATGTAGCATTAAAACCGGAGATCATCATCGTGGGTTCTGCTATTGGCCATGCAGATGATCCTGTAGCGGAAGCAAAAGCAATCAAAGACGCAATGCTGTAAAATAATACAAAAGTGATGAGGTGAGAACAATGACTAGTTTTAAAAATGCCGAAGCAGGTTTGATTGTTGACCAGCTGATCAAGACCATCCAGGAACAGAGAGATTATCTGAGTGAGATTGACGGCAAGATCGGGGATGGGGACCACGGTATCAACATGAATAAAGGCTTTACAATGTGTGAAGAAAAGTTAAGCCATATGACATATAATCTGAGTGAAGCTTTGTCAACCCTTGGTGAGACATTGTTAGACGACATCGGAGGTTCTATGGGACCGCTGTACGGCATGCTGTTTGATGAAATGGCCATGGCCTGCGAGGACGCAGAAGATATAGACGCAGAAGTCTTTGGTGAGATGCTGGTCAATGCGGTAGAGGGTATCCAGGAGATCAGTCCGGCAAAAGTCGGAGATAAATCAATGATTGATACCCTGGTCCCTGCCAAGGAAGCCTTTATCGCGGCAAAAGAAGAAGGAAAAGAATTTGTGTTGTGCCTGGAAGCAATGAATGATGCGGCCGAAAGGGGATGGCAGTCAACAAAGGATCTTGTGGCAAAGATAGGCCGGGCAAGCCGTCTGGGAGAGCGTTCCAGAGGTGTTCTGGACGCAGGTGCCACCAGCTGTTACTTCATTGTGACAGGGATTGGAAAAGCAGCAATCGGGCTGCTCAAATAAATCTGCCTGAAATATACAATGTGAGAGATTGAGGGATTTCTTATTCAGGAAAGGCTGTCATGCCGGGAAACTGGGGACAGCTTTTTGCATGTGTCCCTTTTACAAGTATAAAGAATTAAGAGCAGAACCGGGAATGGTTCTGCTCTTACAAATGAAGAGGATCATTTATTTTTTCTTCTCACACATTAAAAGATGTTCACAAGCCAGGACCACTCTTCCATCCTGATTGATAACTTCTAATGCCTCTGTTACCACCCCCATATCAGGATTTTTCTTATGATCCTTCTTTTCTTTAATAGTGACTTTAGTATGAATGGTGTCACCGATAAAGACGGGACCGATGAATCTCAAACGGTCATAGCCGTAGGAAAAAGCCGCAGGATTGATCACATTGGCAGTAAGTCCCACACCTATGCTGAAGGTTAATGTTCCGTGAGCAATCCTCTTTCCAAAAGCGGTTGTCTTTGCAAATTCCTTATCTAAGTGATGGGGGAAGAAATCGCCGGTCTGGCCTGCATGCATTACGATGTCAGTCTCTGTGATGGTCCTTCCGATACTTTCTCTGACACTTCCAATTTCATAATCTTCATAATAAATTGCCTGTTCCATGATAAATCTCCTTTTTAATGAATATAAAGTTCGTTATCCTGTCCGATGACAGGAGCTGCTTTTTTATTTGTATAGCGCTGCCGGTCAATGGTGATCGGACATCTCGTTGTATATAATTCGGTACCGTTTTTGCGGGTAATCTTTTGGATCATTTCAAGTTCCTTAAATCCGTCCAGCTGCATCAGTTCATCCCAATTCAATACATCGGCACACCAGATGTCTGCTCTTTCAAGAATAGAAAGCCAGTGAGAAGTGGTATTAGTTTTTAAGAAATCTTTTAAGATTGTTTTAATTTCATCTCTCTGATCAGACCAGGAAGAGGGATCAGTATACTGAAGTAGAGCTTTACATCCGATGAGCTCCCCTAAATAAGGGATCGGAACCATGGCCAGTGCAAGGTAGCTGTCTGCAGTCTCATAAATTCCGTATGGAGCACCGATATATGCATTGGCATTATTCACAGCGCTGCGCACAGGTTCTTCGTATCCATCATTGAGATAGGTTGTAAATACTTCAAATTGAATGTCTAAAATTGATTCCAAAAGACTTACCTGGATCAGTGATCCTTCGTTGGAATGTTCTCTCTTGATCAGTGCGGATAAAACTCCCTGCACCAGATGCTGACCGGCAAACATATCTGCAACAGAAAGGCCAAAAGGCATGGGAGCATCATTCCGATTTCCGTTCAGGAAAGGAAGGCCAGACAGCGACTGGACCAACAGATCCTGTCCGGGCTTTTGTTTCCAGGGGCCTTTACAGCCATAGCCGCTGATCTCGCCGTAAATGATCCGGGGATTTATTTTTTTTACAGAATCATAATCTAGTCCCAGTTTTTCTGTAACTCCGGGACGGAAGTTAAATAAGGTCACATCGGACTGACTGATTAAGTCCGCAAGGATACTCTTGCTCTTTTCTGCCTTCAGATCCAGTGTAATGCCGTCCTTATTTCTGTTGATTGCGTGGAAAAGAGAACTGTCCCCGTCAATCATGCAGTTGGAAATATAAAGCGTGCGACAGATATCTCCTGTTTCTGGTTTTTCCACTTTGATGACATGGGCACCCATGTCAGCAAGTCGCAAGGCAGCGGAAGGAGCGGATAAAAACTGGCTGAAATCTAATACAGTAATGCCTTCAAGGGGCTTCATAGTGCATCTCCTTTCTCTGAGATCAAGCCGAATTCACGGCTGATTTTTTCGGTGTCTTCTCCTAATGCAGGTGCCCACTTGGAAGACTTCATAGAATCTCCGTTTACAGTGATCGGACATCTGGACGTCCACAAATCCTGACTGGTATGCGGACGCTTTACATTTTGAAGAAAGTCCAGGGCTTGAAAGCCATCGGACTCTATTAAACGATTCCAACTATATACATCAGAGCACCAATAACCGTTCGCTTCCAAGATGTCTAGCCAATGACCGGTTGTTTCTGATTTTAACTTTGCTCCGATGAGCTGCTTGATCTCCTCTCTTTTTGTAAACCATTCGTTCTGATCCGTATACCGGGCAAGTTCATCAATGTGGAGATATCTGCCCAGATCTGTCACAGAGCCCATTGCCAGTGCTATGTAATTATCTCTGGTTTCATAGATACCGTAAGGGGCGCTTAAGTATGCATGGGCATTGTTGTATTTGCTGCGCTGAGGCTGCTTATGACCGTCATTCAGATAGGTTGTCAGAACTTCAAACTGCATATCTAAAATAGATTCCAACAGGCTGACCTCCACAAGGCCGCCCTTGTCAGTTCGGAATCTTCTGAACAAGCAGGCCATGATCCCTTCTGCAAGATGAACCCCGGTATAGGAATCGGCAATAGAGAGAGCAAAAGGTGCAGGGGGTTCACCGTCATTTCCATTTAGCCATGCAATTCCTGATAAGGACTGCAGCAGCAGGTCCTGACCTGGCTTCTTTGTCCATGGCCCTACTGTGCCGTATCCGGTAACGGTTCCGTATACAATACGAGGATTTATTTTCGTTACCGCATCATAGTCCAGGCCTATTTTTTTCATAACACCGGGCCTGAAATTCTCGATCATTACATCTGCTTTTTCGATGAGTTTTTTTACGGCCGCAAAGTTACTTTTGTTTTTCAGGTCAGCACAGAAGCTTTCTTTGTTGCGGTTGATTGTCTGAAATAAGACGCTGTCTTTATCTGCAATTAGATTCTTCAGGGTCATACTGCGGCTGCCGTCTCCAGAAGAGGGGCGTTCTATTTTGATAACTCTTGCGCCAAGGTCTGCCAGGCGCAGAGCGGCAGAAGGACCAGCCAGGTACTGGCTGAAGTCTAAAACTAAGATTCCTTCTAGTGGTTTCATGAGTTTTCTCCTTTCGATTTGAGATAAAGGGCATTTAACTGATTCAGTGTTTTTTTCGGATCACCGCCGTTCATAACATAATCCTGGACATAATCACCTGCATGATCCTGGAAGTACAAGTATCCGCTGTATCTTGGACGCAGATAAGAGTGATCCAGGGTTTTTAATGTGTCTTTGAAGAAATCCATACACCGGCTGTTGGCGGTTTTATCTGTCCATGCACCGCGGTGGCCCGGCTGTCCTCCGTTATCAAAGAATAAGGTTCTTTGAATGAGAGGAGATGCCGTATACTCAGCAAATTCAACAGCGGTATCAATATTCTTGCACTGGCTTGAAATGGCAAGACCGGTACCTCCTAAGACTGTTCTGAACATATTTCCTTTGTAAGTGACCACATCTGCTGCTTTCAACAGGTGTTTTGCATAACCTTCCCTGGAATAGTTGGTATATCCATAAGCGAATGGACAATAATAGATTTCCTCTTGTGAAGAGAGAACCTCATGGACCTGGATTGGATCCCAGGAAAACATCTCTTTAGGACAGTAACTGGCAAGTTCTCTCATAGTCTCTAAAATTTCAATTCCCGAGGAGATATCGATGACTTCATCCTCTGTAAAAAAGCCGGAAGCAGAAGTGGCTGCAAACATATAGAAGTCCATTAATAAGTTCAAAGGGATACCGGCGTAAGCTACCACCCCCTGTTTTGCCAGAGTCAGCACTTCCTCAAAGGTCATAGGGACATTTTGTCCAGTGTTCTCAAAGTAATCCGGCCGGTATACTGCGATGGGAGTAGCTGCATCAATTGCCAATGCGCTCTGGAATCCCTGAAAATTGTAACTGATATGGGAAGCACCCACAGAATTCTCAGCCTGATCTTTTAGGAAATCTTTAGACAAATACTTTTCTAATGGAAGCAGGATTCCTGTGTCTGCAGCAAAACCAGCCCATGGATGGTCAATGATCAATAAATCATATGTCTTCGCCAGATTTTCTATAGGAGCATCGGCAAATTCCTGGAGAGAACGTTTTTCCCATTGAATATCGACACCCGGATGGAGTTCACTGAATCGTTGTGATACGGCTACGATAGAGGTAAAACCTCTGCTGTGCGACCATGTGATACCTTTTAATGTTTTGTTCATGAATGTTACCTCCTAACATTATCTCAAGTCGGTAATACCAAGGATGATATGTTGGTGCTACCAAAATTTTTTCTTTTATTATATGTTTTATTGTATAATAGGAAAAATAAATGCGTCAATGGGAAAAATAGATAAAAACTGATAAAATATTTAGTTAATATTGCATATTGCATTAAAATAAATGCAGTGTTAAAGTGTAGACAACTGGTATCGTGGTAGTACCAAAAAACGAATGTGAATTAAGGAGGATGTATTAATGGTGATTTATGGTTTTGGTGTTTTGCTGCTTGCATGTCTGTTTCAGGGGAGTTTTGGTATCTGTTTTAAAAAATATCAGCCTTTTTCATGGGAAGCGTTCTGGGTGTTATTTTCAATTGTAGGAGTTCTGCTTATTCCTCATATCTGGTCGTTCATAGAAGTTCCTAATTATATAAGCTACATTATGCAGACCCCGGCGAAGACACTATTTTTTGGGGCGCTGGCAGGATTCTTTTGGGGGATCAGTTCTATTTGGTACAGTAAGTCCATTGATATGATAGGAGTTTCCTTGGTAACCGGGATCAACCTTGGGCTTTCTAATCTGCTGGGAAGTTTTGTTCCCATGGCCATCCTCGGCAATGTGCCGTCTGCAAGAGTATTGGCTGTTCTTCTGGTCGGTCAGGCCGTTTTATTAGTAGGAGTTGTGATTTTATCAAAAGCCGGATTTATGAAGAATGATGATACCAGGGAAAGTATGCAGACAGAGGGAAAGAAAGGTTCCTTATTTGTGACAGGACTGATCATGGCACTGGCATCCGGGGCAGGTTCTGCAGCCATTAATATCGGCGCAACAGCATCAAATTATCCTGTGAATCTGGCGGTTGCGGATGGCATCAATCCTACAAGTGCTAGTTTATTATCATGGGTAGTGGTATTCTTCGGCGGTTTCATCGCAAATTTTGTCTACGCTATGATCAAATTGATCAAGAACAAAACTTATACGGATTATACCAAACCGGGATGCGGAAAAGCATACTTTAAAGTTCTTATTACATCCATTGTGTGGTTCAGCGCACTGGCTGTCTATGGAAAAGCGACATCATTGCTGGGAACCTTTGGACCGGTAGCCGGATGGGTTGTCTTTAATGGTTTGGCACTGATCATTGCGAATTTATGGGGATTTGCCGACGGTGAATGGAAAGGCTTTGAGAAAGCAAAAAAGGTGGCATTACTGGGAAATGGCGTCATCGTAATAGCGTTGGTGATCGTGGGTATATCAAATGGTTTGTAAATTAATTATAATGATATTGAATAGGAGGAAGCAAAAATGGTAAGCAGTGTAAAGGAATTAAACTATGTACCAGAAATGCCTGAGAAGGCAAGAAATATTGTGATCATAGGTGCGGGAGGGATCGTTTCAGGATCTCATCTCCCGGCATATCGGCTGGCAGGATATCCGGTGGTGGGCATCTATGATCTTGATGAGGAAAAGGCCAAAAGTGTGGCAAAAGAATTTGGGATCGCAAATACAGCGTCTACTGTAGAAGAACTTGTAAAGATCGGAACAGAGTATGATGCGGTATTTGACATCGCGGTTCCAGCTTCAGCGACAGCTGCGATCTTAAAACAGCTTCCGGATGGAGGGGGTGTTCTGATGCAGAAGCCCATGGGTGAAAGCATTGAACAGGCAAAAGAGATTCTGGACATCTGTCATCAAAAGAATCTGACTGCAGGAGTAAACTTCCAGCTCCGCCAGGCTCCTTATATTATAGCGGCAAGAAAGCTCATTGAAGAAGGTGTTATCGGGGATGTTGTAGATGTGGACTGGAGAGTTGTAGAACTTCATCCATGGCATTTGTGGGATTTTCTGTTTGAAAAAGAGAGGATGGAAATCAATTATCACAGCATCCACTACATTGACTGTATCCGAAGCATTGTCGGGGATCCGTCAGGAGTTTACTGTAAAACCATGCAGCATCCCAAAATGAGAGATCTGGCTCAGACACGTACAGCTGTCATCATGGATTATGGAAAAGATCTGAGGGTAAACATTCATGTCAATCACAATCATGATTTTTCAAATGACTATCAGGAAAGCACATTAAAGATTGAAGGAATGAAGGGTGCTATCCGTGTGACGGTTGGTTTGATCCTTGATTATCCGACGGGACGGCCTGATAAACTGGAATATATTACAGATGACGGCAAGGGATGGCGTGAAGTAGAAGTGAAGGGAAGCTGGTTCTCAGAAGCATTTATCGGCACTATGGGTGGATTGATGAAGAAGTTAGATGATCCGGATTATCATTATATGAATAGTGCAGAGGATGCTTACCGCACTATGTGTGTTGTGGAATCCTGCTATGAGTCAAGTGCTGATGGTGCAACGCCGGTAGAATATTAAAGGTAGTGTAAAGTAGCCTATGAAAAAACGAGCCAAAGAAAAATAGAGCTCAATGAACCTTGATAATTGCAGATATTATAGATGCTGACAGCATACGCCACCCTTGACGGCGCGCCAAAGCAATGCTCTGAACGTCATACCGACGGCGAAGAACTCAAGAACAGCTAGCAGCTCTGTTTCGTTGCAGCTTCAGGATTTCCTGTCGACCAGGAAAAATCAGGAGCTGCCATTTGTCGGGTATGCCACTTGCACCTTCCAACAATTCCACCTTATTTAGGGGTTCTTTTCCGCCGGATAATTCGTGTGGACGTAAGAAGTTGTAATAGGCAATCCAAAGGGAGGCGTTGTGAACAGCACCGCTTTCTGTGCCATAGCCGCAAGTAATGCCGTACGATTCTTTGAAGGTGTGGTTAAGACGTTTTATGAACTGCATAAACGGACGGAACTTTTTGAATTTATCAAAGGCCATGCGTATGGTGAGGATACAGGGACCTGGCTCTCTGGAAGTGGATACCTGATATCCGAGAATCGAGCGAGAGACTTTGTCCATGATGACAGCAGCTGTCTTAGCATAGTTGTTGCTGATACATTTATGGACACGAAAGTGTTTTCGGTCTTTGACAGGCTGGAGTGCATGACCACAGTATGGGCATTGGAGTTTTAAAGGAGTAACTATCTGAAGGAATATTTCGGGTCTTACCCTTGTGAGGCTTTACTGGTTTTTTCTGCTTTGCCATAGCTGAGGTGGTAATACTCGGTACCATATTAAAAATGGAGGGGATATCATGAAATTAATAGATACGCATTTACACCTTTGGAATATTGATGAGTTTTCTCTGCCGTGGCTGGACGGAGAAGGTTCTGTTTTAAAAAGAAATTATTCTATAAATGACTACAGCAAAGATATGGCGGCAGGACCAGATTATGAAATAGAAAAAGCGGTTTACGTGGAAGTGGACAGCGCCGATTTTGAAAAGGAACGTGAAAATCAATATGCATTAAACCTTTGCAGGGACAGTTCCAATATGGTATCTGCAGCTATTATTTCCGGTGACCTGACGAAAGATCAATTTAAAGAATATATCAATGCTTATCGGGATATTCCTCAGGTGAAAGGGGTAAGGCAGGTGCTTCATGTACCGTCTGTAAAGCCTTCAACATGTCTTTCCGGACAATTTATTGAAAATGTACGCTATCTTGGAGAAAACGATTTTCTCTTTGAGGGATGTTTAAGGAATGAAGAGCTTCATGATCTGTATCAGATGGCAAAACAATGTCCAGATACAATGATCGTTTTAGATCATATGGGAATTGCAGATCCGGATATTATTTCAAAGCCGGCTCCGGATGCAGAGGAACTGGCGTATAAGCGGAAGTGGATAAAAAACCTGACATTGCTGGCAGGACTTGAACATGTCGTGTGTAAAATCTCAGGACTAAATCCTGCCGGAGAGTGGAATGTAGATACTTTACGTCCGGCTGTGGATATTGCACTGGACATCTTTGGCGAAGACCGGGTGATGTTTGCAAGCAATTATCCGGTATGTAATATAGCAACCGGACTGTCCCCGTGGATTAAAAGTCTGGATGAAATTACAAGAGAGCGGGGAGAAGAGTTTCAAAAGAAACTATTTTATAACAATGCCAAACGGATTTATCATTTATAAGAAAGGAAATCATTATGGGAAAAGTACAGCGTTTTGGAAGTATTTCAAAAGTGAAACCGGAAAAATTAGAGTATTATAAAAAGCTGCATGCCAATCCATGGCCTCAGATCAATGCGATGATCAAAGAATGTAATATTGAAAACTATTCTATTTATTATCATGATAACCGTCTGTTTACTTATTTTGAATATACAGGGGATGATTACGAGGCAGACATGGCAAAAATGGCGGCAGATCCTGAAACTCAGAGATGGTGGGATGAATGTATCCCGTGTCTTGCCCTATACACAGAGGACGGACCGTGGCTTGATATGGAATGCGTATATCGCTTGGATTAGTATTGGAGGAAGAGTGAAAAATAAAGTAGATTTTGAGACGCACTTAAATTAGTTATCGTTGCGTTTTACTAACTTAGTACTATCGTAACCAAGAGATTCAAGGTAGGCGAAAACATTGTTTTCGTTTAATGTAACCCGCTCTACATGATTTTGGGGATTCATCAATTCCTCATAGTCAGTCGGGGTAAAAGGCTTCTTTTCGGAAACCATGTGGTAAATACAGACCATCATCATACGTGCAATGGCGATAATGGCTTTCTTGTGACCACGGCGCTTTTTGATACGTCCATATTAGCAATTATTCTTGATAAGCCAGTTGTGAAACCTTTGGATATCCGAGTTAATGGTGGAAAAAGATTTTTGATTATACTCGGAAATTCCGTTCTTGCCGGTGGTTACGATGGTTGCAACGATGACATTTTTGTGGACATCAAGCCCACAGCAGATGGAGTATCTTAGCTTCATCATAAGTATCACCACCTTAACTAAAAAAGGAATAGCAGCATTGACTGTCATCCTGCGACTAAATAAACATGGTTTATTACCAATGATAAGAGTCCGGGCTCAATGTCCCACTTGTTTGTGCTTGAAAGGATGACGGCACATATAAAAATACGGGGTGAAATAAATTCGCCACTCCTCCTCCCGTGCTCTGTAGTGTATTGCTATTCCATAGGAAGATTATATAACGGAAAATGGAGGGGCACAACTTTTTTCATTAACCTGTTTGTGCCTTGAGCGAAGCGAAAGGAATGGTAAAAATGATGAAAGGTTTATATGTGGCATCTATCACCCCTTATGATAGAGAGAATAAGATCAATGAAGAAGCAGCCAAACAGCTGTTTAGCAAGAATTTGGAAGAAGGTGCAAAAGGATTTTTTGTGGGAGGCAGCTCCGCAGAATGCTTTCTGATGACGAGAGAAGAAAGGGTTCAGTTGTTTGAAATAGCCAGCGGATTTAAAGAAAAAGCAGATCTCTTTGCCCATGTGGGAGCGCTTTCCACGGATGAAGCAATCTATTATGCCAAAGAAGCCAAAGCGATGGGATATGAGAATATTGCGGCAACACCTCCTTTTTACTTTGGATATTCACAGAAGGCCATTGCGCAGTACTTTTATGATATTGCTGAGGCGGTTGATATGCCGATTTTATATTATAATATCCCTTGTAATACATATAAAGAGTTGGATTTGACCAATGCGGATACGATTGCCTTGTTAAAGTCGGGAGCCTTAAGCGGTGTAAAGCATACTAATCTGGATGTGTATCAAATGGAGAGAATCAAAAATGTGAACCCTGAGTTATTGACATTCGGCGGATTTGAACAGAATATGGTTGCCTTTTTAGCGTTGGGATGCGACGGATTCATTGGAAGTACATTCAATTTTATGCTTCCGCACTACAAGAAAATTTATGATTTATATCTGGACGGAAAATCAGAAGATGCAAGAAAGCTCCAGATCAAAGCAAATAATATTATGGAGTGTATCTGGAATATCGGATTGTTCCCTGCGATCAAACATATCTTAAATGCCAGAGGAATGTATGTAGGGGAAGTGAGAAAACCGTTTCTTGAGTTAAGTCAGGAAGAAAAAGAAATTGTGGATCGTGTGGTCAGAGAAAATTTAGAGAACTAAAAATAAAGAAGTATTTCCGCTGAATGTGGGAAATACTTCTTTTTATTGTGTATTATTGTTCAATGGATGCGGAATTATCTATGGTAATAGATTGAATAGAATATTTAAAAAAGTCATCTAAGGCTTTTTTTAGTTTCTCCCGGTCATCCTGGTGAAAACAGTCAATGATTTTTTTGCGGTAATAAATGGCAGACGCTCTCGAGGTTGATAAAGCAAGAATCTTCATAGCTGATTCTTTCCTGAGGAGTACCATGGTCTGCATGAGCTTGTTATAGATGTTGTTGCCGCATGCACTTCCTACATAGAGATCAATATCTGAAATCAATGTATAGAAAGTGTCTGACGAAATTTCATTGATATCGGCATCAAACAGGACATCACCATAAGAAGTGATACGGGATATAATGTCTGGAGTCCTGTGATCAAAACATGTTAAATATACTTCAGTTTCGATCAACTTCCTTGCGGCATAAATTTCATCATGATTGTGGATCTCCTGATGATATATCCATAATAAAGTTTCATCGGGGATCTTGATTCCTTCCTCGTTGACAAAGCTGCCGTCACCTGGTTTGATCGTGATCAGACCAATCAGTGATAATGCGCGAAGTGCCTCACGAATCCTGCTTCTGGTGACATTGAACATCTCGCCCAAAGCGCGTTCATTTGGAAGTTTTTCTCCTGGTTTTAATTGTCCGGAAGTGATCTGAGAAGCAATCTCCTGCATGATCTGTTCCGTTAAAGTGATTTTCTTGACTGGTTCAACTTCCATGAAGCTAACCTCCTTTGTTTAAAATCGATACTCTAATTATACTGATAAAACAAGGAAATAGCAACTGATCTAGGTGCGGGAAAAACGAATCTGGGTACCTTTAATACTTCAGATAGACGTGCTTTGCACGAAAAGACACCGGGGCAGGTCCTCCTTCACTGACTTGTGCAGGATGGATTCGGAGTCATACCGAAATCTTCAAATGAGAGAAGAATCCGGCAGAACATGGGGAATTTTGATTTCCAGCTGACAGATGAAGAGATGAGCCGCATGCAGGAGCTCGCAGAGAAGCAGATCCAGATGGGAGATAATCCGAGAACCTACCGGTTCCCACTGCTGGATGAGATGATCGCGGCTGGAAAGGAACCGGAGAAGGATAAATTCGGGAATTATATGTAAGAAAGCGAAAAAAGAAGGACGGGTGTGCCCATCCTTCCGATATTTCTTATAATTATACGATATTCTGGGAAATTATCCAAGTTATTAATTGGAAAACTACAGATAATGACAAATTGCATTTCTCAAATAGATATGCTACATTTATTCTAGATAAAAGTAGTCAAACCAAAAAGAAAAATTAGAAATAGGAACAAAATATATGGATATCACTGATACAAGCGGAATAAAGAAAACAGTATTTGAAGAGATCAGAAGACTGGCAGAAGATTACGGCGTTAAAAAGGTTATTTTATTCGGCTCCCGTGCCCGTGGGGATTACCATAAGAAAAGTGACATTGATCTGGCAGTGTGCGGCGGAGACACAAATCGGTTTACACTGGCAGTGGATGAGGAGACTTCTACTCTGTTGATGTATGATGTAGTAGATTTGGGTCTGCCGGTTCAACAGGAATTGAAAGATAAGATAATTGAAGAAGGGTTAGTCATCTATGAAAAAATTTGAAAACTTCTGCAAGGCAGCAGATAATTTAGAAGATATATATAAGTATAAAGAGCCGTATGACAACGTTGTTCTCACTGGTTTGGTAGGGCTCTATGAAATCTGCTTTGAGCAGTCATGGAAGGCGGTCAAAGAAGTTCTATATGACAATGGAATAAAAGAGGCAGCCACAGGTTCACCCCGCAGTATTATAAAACTGGCTTACAGTTCAGATCTGATAAAGGATCAGGAGGTCTGGCTGGAGGCGCTGATTTCCAGAAACAATGTTGCTCATGCATACAATCATGCTATCGCCATGGATATTGTCAAAAAGACAAAAGAGAGATATGTTGATATGTTCCGGGAATTGAGAGAAGAAATAAAAGAAAACTGGATTTAAAGGTATTTCTTCTATATTATATAGCAAAAAGAAAAAACTTTGACCAATTTAGAAAATTTACAGTCTGGTATTCCAAAAAAAACAAAAAAAGCCTTGCAATACCTTGGATATTCGTATATAATCAAATCGTTGTGACCTTGATAGCGGTGAAGCGTGAGGTTGCTGTACCGGCAAAAGTCGGCGCAGGTTTTCCGTGGAGCGAATGTCAAGTTGTTAAAACTGGCGACAAGTCACTGTACGAATATTACAATCTATTTTTATAATATAAAGATAGAGACGCAGTGTGTAAATCTTACGATACACACGGAGGAGTGTACAGTCACCACTTGTCGTGCTACAAGAAATTTATAGTGCGAAAAGGAGGCGGCTTTTTTTATGGCAGCAAGTCAAGTAATGAGAATTACATTAAAAGCGTATGATCATCAATTAATCGATGCATCAGCAAAGAGTATCATCGAAACAGTAAAGAAGACAGGATCTAAGGTGAGCGGACCGGTACCGATGCCGACAAAGAAGGAAGTAGTTACCATCATCCGTGCCGTACACAAGTACAAAGATTCCAGAGAACAGTTCGAGCAGAGAACTCACAAGAGATTGATTGACATCATCACACCAACACAGAAGACAGTCGATGCATTATCTAAGTTAGAAGTACCGGCTGGTGTTTACATCGATATCAAGATGAAAACAAAATAGGAAGTTATCCCGCAGGGTTATGAACAAATAAGGAATCCCCTTTAGCTTTCATAGCGTCTAGGATGATTTTAACGTCATGCGTTATAATCCGCTGTAGATTAAATAGGAGGAAATATCAATGAAAAAAGCGATTTTAACAACAAAAGTCGGAATGACTCAGATCTTTAACGAAGACGGAGTTTTAACACCGGTTACTGTACTGCAGGCTGGGCCTTGTGTCGTTACTCAGGTAAAGACAGAAGAAAACGATGGCTACGAAGCAGTTCAGGTCGGATTTGCAGATAAGAAAGAAAAGTCTGTAAACAAACCGGAGAAGGGGCACTTCGACAAAGCAGGTGTTGCACCTAAAAAATTCGTGAGAGAATTCAGATTTGAAAATGCTTCTGAATACACAGTAGGTCAGGAAATCAAAGCTGACATTTTTGAAGCAGGAGATAAAATCGATGCAACTGCTACATCCAAAGGTAAAGGATATGCAGGTGGTATCAAACGTCACGGTTTAAGTACTGGTCCTAAGACACATGGTTCTAAGTATCACCGTCATGCAGGTTCCAATGGTATGGCTTCTGATCCGAGCAAAGTTTTCAAAGGAAAGAAAATGCCGGGACAGATGGGTGCTGAAAGAGTTACCATTCAGAATCTGGAAGTAGTAAAGGTTGATGCAGAAAAAAACATTATTTTAGTAAAAGGTGCTGTACCAGGACCTAAGAAATCTTTAGTAATGTTGAAAGAATCAGTGAAGGCGTAGGCCTAGGGAAGGAGGACAAACAGATGGCAGAAGTATCTGTGTTAAACATGGAAGGAAATGAAGTTGAGAAATTAAATCTTAACGACAGCATCTTCGGTGTTGAAATAAATGAGCATTTAGTGCATTTGGCAGTTGTAAGCCAGTTAGCAAATAACCGTCAGGGTACACAGAGCGCGAAGACACGTTCAGAAGTACGCGGCGGCGGAAGAAAACCCTGGAGACAGAAAGGTACCGGTCATGCAAGACAGGGATCTATCAGAGCTCCGCAGTGGACAGGCGGAGGAGTTGTATTTGCTCCGAAACCAAGAGAATATTCTAAGAAGTTAAATAAAAAGGAAAGAAGATTAGCTCTGAAATCCGCTTTAACTTCCAGAGTCAATGAAAATAAGTTCATCGTAGTAGATGAGTTCAAATTTGACGAAGTAAAGACAAAGAATGTTGCAAACATGTTAAACAACTTAAATGTAAAAAAAGCGCTGGTTATCATGGGAGATAAGAACGACAACTTAATCTTATCTGCAAGAAACATTCCTGGAGTAAAAACTGCTCTCACAAGCACCATCAACGTATATGATATCTTAAAATATGATACCGTTGTTGTTTCTAAAGAAGCAGTAGCAAATATTGAGGAGGTGTACGCATAATGGCAGACATCAAATATTATGACGTTATTTTAAAGCCGATTGTAACTGAAAAAAGTATGAATGCAATGGCAGAGAAAAAATACACTTTCTTAGTTCATCCGACTGCAACAAAATCTCAGATTAAAGAAGCAGTGGAAAAGATGTTCGAAGGAACAAAGGTTGCCAAAGTCAACACAATGAACTACGACGGAAAGACAAAAAGACGTGGAATGACTTTCGGAAAGACCGCTAAGACAAAGAAAGCGATCGTACAGTTGACAGAAGAAAGCGCAGATATCGAGATCTTCGAGGGGCTATAGGCATTGAGCACTTAGAGAATGCAAGCGAAAGCGTGGCATGAGCTTAGTGCGAAAGCCGTTACCGAGACTCAGTGAAGCCGAGCCGCAGGCGAAAGCTGAACGCTAGTCGAGTGTAACTACCTTATATATCTTATGAAGCTATACGCAACAAAAGCGTGATATTAAATTGGAATTGAAAGGAGAAAGACATGGGAATCAAGACATATAACCCATATACACCTTCCAGAAGACATATGACCGGGTTAGATTTTACTGAAGTGACAAAGAGCACTCCTGAAAAATCTCTGACAACTTCCTTAAAGAAGACAGCCGGCCGTAATAATCAGGGTAAAATTACAGTAAGACACCGCGGAGGCGGAGTCAGAAGAAAATATAGAATTATCGACTTCAAGAGAAGAAAAGATGGTATTCCGGCAACAGTAACAGCTATCGAATATGATCCGAACAGAACAGCAAACATTGCACTGCTCACATATGCAGACGGTGAGAAAGCTTATATCATCGCTCCGAACAAATTAGCTGTAGGCGCTACAGTTATGAACGGTCCGGACGCTGAGATCAAAGTTGGAAACTGCTTACCGATGGCAAACATCCCGGTAGGTACAGAAATCCACAATATCGAAATGTATCCTGGAAAAGGCGGACAGTTAGTTCGTTCCGCGGGAAATTCCGCTCAGCTTATGGCGAAAGAAGGAAAGTATGCAACCCTTCGTCTTCCGTCAGGTGAGATGAGAATGGTTCCTGCTGTGTGCAGAGCTACTATCGGCCAGGTTGGAAACATTGAACATGACCTCGTAAACATCGGTAAAGCGGGACGTAAACGCCATATGGGATTCCGTCCTACAGTCCGCGGTTCTGTTATGAACCCTAATGACCATCCGCACGGTGGTGGTGAAGGTAAGACTGGTATCGGCCGTCCGGGTCCATGTACACCTTGGGGTAAACCGGCACTTGGTTTGAAGACACGCAAGAAACACAAACAGTCTAACAAGATGATCATTAGAAGAAGAGACGGTAAAAACGTTAAATAGTTTAAGGAGGTAACTTATGGCTCGCTCACTGAAAAAAGGACCATTTGCGGATGCAAGCTTATTGAAAAAAGTTGATGCAATGAATGAAGCTGGAGACAAAAATGTCATCAAGACATGGTCCCGCCGTTCCACAATCTTCCCATCCTTTGTAGGGCATACAATTGCCGTACATGACGGAAGGAAGCATGTGCCTGTATATATAACAGAAGATATGGTTGGACACAAGCTCGGGGAGTTTGTTGCGACCAGAACATTCCGTGGTCATACAAAAGCAGAAAAGAAATCAGGAATCAGATAATCGATAGAGGAATGGAAGGAGGTTTCACAATCCATGGCTAAGAAATACAGCAGATCTCAGTACAAAAAAGAAAGAAATGCACAAAAAGATACGAGACCTAGCGCTACCTTATCCAATGCCAGAGTGTCTGTTACTAAGGCATGTTTCGTATTGGATGCGATCAGAGGAAAGAGCGTTCAGGAAGCACTTGGTATCTTATTATATAACCCAAGATACGCATCTAGTTTAATCGAAAAATTATTAAAGTCTGCAATTGCCAATGCAGAAAATAATAATGGAATGAATCCGGAAAACCTTTATGTTGCAGAGTGTTATGCAAACAAAGGACCAACAATGAAAAGAGTTAAACCTCGGGCACAGGGAAGGGCATACAGAATCGAACACCGTATGAGCCATATCACTGTTGTGCTTGACGAAAGATAGAAGGAGGCAATAATGGGACAGAAAGTTAATCCTCATGGTTTAAGAGTTGGTATTATCAAAGACTGGGATTCCAGATGGTATGCAGAAGGCGATTTTGCAGATAACCTGGTTGAAGATGATAAGATCAGAAAATATGTAAAGAAAAAATTATACAATGCAGGAATCTCCAGAATCGAAATTGAAAGAGCTTCCGACAGAGTAAAATTGATCGTCTATACAGCAAAACCTGGAGTAGTGATCGGAAAAGGCGGATCTGCCATTGAAGAACTTAAAAAAGAACTCCAGAAGATGACAGACAAGAAACTGCTGATTGACGTAAAAGAAGTAAAAAGACCGGACAAAGACGCACAGTTAGTTGCAGAAAATATTGCACAGCAGTTAGAAAACCGTATCTCTTTCAGAAGAGCTATGAAGTCCTGCATGCAGAGAACGATGAGATCCGGAGCACAGGGAATCAAGACATCCGTCTCCGGACGTTTAGGCGGAGCTGACATGGCCCGTACAGAATTTTACAGCGAGGGAACAATTCCTCTGCAGACACTCCGTGCAGACATCGATTATGGATTCGCTGAAGCAGACACAACTTATGGTAAAGTCGGAGTTAAGACTTGGATCTACCATGGTGAAGTTCTTCCGACGAAAGAAAAGCAGGAAGGGGGAAATAAATAATGTTAATGCCTAAGAGAGTAAAACGCCGTAAACAGTTCCGCGGAAGCATGCGCGGAAAAGCGACTCGCGGTAATAAAATTACTTACGGAGAATTCGGTATCGTGGCAACAGAGCCGGCTTGGATCAGATCCAACCAGATCGAGGCAGCCCGTGTCGCTATGACCCGTTACATCAAGCGTGGTGGTAAGGTTTGGATTAAGATTTTCCCTGATAAGCCAGTGACAGCACAGCCTGCTGAAACTCGAATGGGTAAAGGTAAAGGTAACTTAGAGTACTGGGTAGCAGTTGTAAAACCAGGACGCGTTATGTTTGAGATTTCTGGTGTAAGTGAAGAAGTTGCAAGAGAAGCTTTACGTCTTGCTGTTCATAAACTACCTGTTAAGTGTAAAATTGTTTCTCGTGAAGCTTTAGAAGGCGGTGACAACAGTGAAAACTAAAGAATTTGTAAAAGAGTTAAATAATAAATCTATTGATGAATTAAACAAAGAGCTAGTAGCTGCGAAAAAAGAATTATTCAACTTGAGATTCCAGAATGCAACAAATCAACTTGAGAACACAAGCAGAATCAAAGAAGTTAGAAGAAACATCGCTCGTATCCAGGGAGCGATTACAGCAAAGGCTAACGCTTAAATCGAAAGGAGGAATTTGTTGTGGAAAGAAATTTGAGAAAAACCCGTGTCGGGAAAGTTGTAAGCGACAAGATGGATAAGACAATCGTAGTTGCAATCGAAGATAATGTAAAACATCCATTATATAAGAAAATCGTGAAAAGAACTTACAAGTTAAAAGCTCATGATGAAAATAATGAATGCCGTATCGGAGACAGAGTTAAAGTTATGGAAACAAGACCTCTCTCTAAGGACAAGAGATGGAGACTTGTGGAAGTAGTCGAAAAAGCGAAATAGATTGTTCCATTAGGAAAGGAGAAACAGCATGATTCAACAGGAGTCAAGACTTAGAGTGGCTGACAACACTGGGGCAAAAGAAATCCTTTGCATCAGAGTGTTAGGTGGATCCACTAGAAGATATGCTAACATCGGCGATATTATTGTAGCTACGGTCAAAGATGCAACACCAGGTGGCGTTGTAAAAAAAGGTGATGTAGTAAGAGCCGTTGTTGTTCGTACGAAAAAAGGTGCCCGCCGTAAAGACGGATCTTATATTAGATTTGATGAGAACGCTGCAGTTATTATCAAAGAGGATATGAATCCAAGAGGAACTCGTATCTTTGGACCAGTGGCAAGAGAGCTCAGAGACAAAAAATTCATGAAGATTGTTTCATTAGCACCAGAAGTATTATAAGGAGGAAACACTGTGTCAGGAATTAGAATTAAAAAAGGCGATCTTGTGAAAGTCATCGCTGGAAAAGATAAGGGTAAAGAAGGCAAAGTTGTTGCAATCGACCACAAGAAGAATACTGTTATCGTTGAAGGTGCTAATATGCTCACAAAGCATACAAAACCAAGCGTACAGAACCAGCAGGGCGGTATTGTGACAGAAGAAGGCCCGATCCATATTTCCAACGTGATGTTTGTTCATAACGGCAAAACTACAAAGATCGGCTATAAAGTAGAAGACGGTAAAAAAGTCCGTGTTGCAAAGGCAACCGGAGATGTGATTGATTAATAAAGAGAGGAGGTTTCGGACAGTTGAGTAGATTAAAAGAACAGTATACCAACGAAATCATGGAAGCCATGATGAAGAAATTCGGATATAAAAATATAATGCAGGTACCAAAGCTCGAGAAGATCGTGATCAACATGGGCGTTGGTGAAGCAAAAGAAAATAAAAAGCTCTTAGATGCTGCTGTTGCAGATCTGGAAACGATCTCCGGACAGAAAGCGATCGTAACCAAGGCAAGAAAATCTGTTGCTAACTTCAAGTTAAGAGAAGGAATGCCGATCGGATGCAAGGTTACATTAAGAGGAGAGAGAATGTACGAGTTTGCTGATCGTCTGATCAACCTGGCACTGCCTCGTGTACGTGACTTCAGGGGTGTAAGCCAGAACTCTTTTGATGGAAGAGGAAACTACGCATTAGGAATCAAAGAACAGTTAATTTTCCCGGAAATTGAATACGACAAAGTGGATAAAGTCAGAGGTATGGATGTAATTTTCGTTACAACAGCCAACACAGACGAAGAAGCTCGTGAATTATTAACCTTATTTGGTATGCCGTTTAAGAAATAGTTAGGAGGGTTCCCATGGCTAGAAAGTCAATGGTATTAAAGCAACAGAGAAAACAGAAGTTTTCAACAAGAGAATATAGCCGTTGTAGGATTTGTGGACGTCCACATGCTTACTTGAGAAAATACGGAATCTGCAGAATCTGCTTCCGTGAGTTAGCGTACAAAGGACAGATTCCAGGCGTGAAAAAGGCCAGCTGGTAAGAATAGGGAAGGAGGAACTAACAATGACAATGAGCGATCCGATTGCAGATATGCTTACAAGAATCCGTAATGCAAACACTGCGAAACATGATACCGTAGAAATTCCTGCTTCTAAGATGAAGGTTGCGATTGCTGAAATCCTTTTAAAAGAAGGTTTCATCAAATCTTTCGACATCAAAGAAGAAGGTGCATATAACAACATCGTTATCACATTAAAGTACGGACAGGACAAGAATGAAAAGATCATCACAGGTCTTAAGAGAATTTCTAAACCGGGACTTCGTGTGTATGCAAACTCAGAAGAACTTCCTAAAGTATTAGGCGGACTTGGAGTAGCGATCATTTCAACAAACAAAGGTGTTCTTACAGACAAAGAAGCAAGAAAAGAACACGTAGGCGGAGAAGTACTTGCGTTTGTATGGTGACCTAGAGCACTTAGCGAAGGCAAGCGTCAGCGCAGACTGAGGTCAGTGCGAAGGTCGTTCGGAGGAATTTAATGAACCGAACTTCCTTACAAAAGGCTTGCGTAAGTTTCGAAAAAATTTTTTAACTTGAATTTATCTTATTGTTAAACTTTATATTATATAATAAAACGAATTCTGAAAACAGAAAGGACGCCCAGTCCTTTCCGACAATTTAAGGAGGTAACCTATGTCTCGTATAGGTAGATTGCCAATCGATATCCCTCAGGGAGTTGAGGTTAAGATTGAAGAAGGAAATAAAGTGACTGTGAAAGGTCCTAAGGGAACACTGGAAAAGAATCTTCCGGTGGAGATGGAAATTAAATTAGAAGACAACCAGATCGTGGTATCCAGACCGAATGACTTAAAGAAGATGAAATCCTTACACGGGTTGACCAGATCTTTGATCGCCAACATGGTGACTGGAGTGTCTCAGGGATATGAAAAGAAGCTTGAAATTAACGGTGTTGGTTACAGAGCACAGAAAAAAGGAAAAGAAATTACTTTCAATCTTGGATTTTCACATCCGGTAGCAATGACAGATCCAGAAGGCATCGAAACTGAAATGGAAGGTCAGAATATCATTATCGTTAAAGGTATTGATAAAGAAAAAGTTGGACAGTACGCTGCGGAAATCAGAGAATTAAGAAAACCTGAGCCTTACAAAGGAAAAGGTATTAAATATGCTGATGAAGTTATCAGACGTAAAGTCGGTAAGACTGGTGCGAAGTAAAGGAGTGAGATAGGATGATTAAAAAACAGTCAAGAAGCAAAGTTCGTGCGAAAAAACATTTAAAGCTTCGTAATCATATTAGCGGAACAGCGGAGAAACCGCGTTTAAGCGTATTCAGAAGCAATAATCATATGTACGCTCAGATCATTGATGACACCGTTGGAAATACTTTAGTATCAGCATCCACTTTACAGAAAGACGTAAAAGCTGATTTAGAAAAGACTGACGATGTAAAAGCGGCAGCTCACTTGGGAAAAGTGATTGCTGAAAGAGCTATCGCAAAAGGTATCTCCACCGTTGTTTTTGACAGAGGCGGATTTATTTATCAGGGAAAAGTAAAAGCATTAGCAGACGCAGCACGTGAAGCTGGTCTTAAATTCTAACAGGAGGAAATCAAATGAAGCGTACAATGATCGACCCTAGCCAGTTAGAGCTGGAAGAAAAAGTTGTATCTATCAAACGTGTTACCAAAGTAGTAAAAGGTGGACGTAATTTCAGATTCGCAGCATTAGTTGTTGTTGGAGATAAGAATGGACACGTTGGTGCAGGATTAGGAAAAGCAATGGAAATTCCAGAAGCGATCCGCAAAGGAAGAGAAGCGGCTGCTAAGAAATTAGTGGAAGTACCGATTGACGAAAAAGGAAGTACACCGCATGACTTCACAGGTAAATTCGGAAGTTCATCTGTATTATTAAAGACATCTCCGGAAGGTACCGGAATCATCGCAGGTGGTCCTTCCCGTGACGTATTGGAGCTTGCAGGATATAAGAATATCCGTTCTAAGTCCTTAGGTTCCAATAACAAGCAGAACGTTGTTCTTGCAACGATCGAAGGACTTAAAAACTTAAAAACTCCAGAAGAAGTAGCAAAGCTTCGCGGAAAATCTGTAGAAGAGCTCTTAGGTTAGGAGGAACATGAAAATGGCAGATAAATTAAAAATTACTTTGGTAAAATCTACAATCGGTGCCATTCCAAAGCATAGAAAGACAGTGGAAGCTTTAGGACTCAAGAAGTTAAACAAAACTGTTGAAATGCCGGACAATGCAAGTGTCAGGGGAATGATTCATCAGGTTCAGCATTTAGTAAAAGTAGAAGAAATTTAATTGTAGATTAGGAGGTGCGAAGGATGGAATTATCAAACTTACGCCCTGCAGACGGATCTAAGCACAGCGACAATTTCAGAAGAGGTCGCGGACATGGTTCAGGAAATGGAAAAACTGCAGGTAAAGGACATAAAGGACAGAAAGCCCGTTCCGGCGGCGGAGTAAGACCGGGATTTGAAGGCGGACAGATGCCTTTATACAGACGTATTCCAAAGAGAGGCTTCACTTGCATTAACTCTAAAGAAATCATTGGAATCAACGTATCAGCATTAGAGAGATTTGAAGACGGAGCCGAAGTTTCTGTTGAGACTTTAGTAGAAGCAGGAATCGTTTCTAATCCTAAAGACGGTGTCAAAATCTTAGGCAGTGGGGAACTCACAAAGAAACTTACAGTAAAAGCAAATGCTTTCAGTGCAGGGGCAAAAGAAAAGATCGAAGCTCTTGGAGGAAAAGCCGAGGTGATTTAGTATGGCGAATGCATTGACAAATGCGTTTAAAAACAAAGAACTAAGGAAAAAGCTTACGTTTACGGTGATCATTCTGATTGTCGTGCGCTTCGGGTCACAACTGCCGATTCCAGGAATCGATACTGCCCAGGTGACTGCATATTTAAAGAGTACTTTGGGAGATTCATTCAATCTCCTGAACTCTTTTACCGGCGGGTCCTTTTTGCAGATGTCAGTATTTGCACTGAGTGTTACGCCATATATTACATCTTCCATCATCATGCAGCTGATGACGATCGCTATCCCTGCATTGGAGGAGATGCAGAAAGACGGCGAAGATGGAAGAAAGAAAATAGCTAAGATCACGAGATACGTGACGGTTGTATTAGGACTCATCGAGTCCGCCGGTATGACCATCGGTTTCAGCCGCAGCGGTGCGCTGGGAGCTGAACACACCAATTTTACCATTGTGACGATGATCATTGCCCTGACAGCAGGTGCGATCCTCGTTATGTGGCTTGGTGAGCGTATCACGGAAAATGGTATTGGAAACGGTATTTCTATCATCCTGTTGATCAACATCGTATCAGGAATGCCGAAAGATTTTTATGCGCTCTATAATCAGTTCATGAAAGGCAAACAGATCGGACCGGCACTTATTGCAGGATGTGTGATCGCAGCTGTTGTGCTGTTGACTGTCGTGTTCGTTATCATCCTTTCAGATGCTGAACGCCATATTCCGGTACAGTATTCAAAGAAAGTTCAGGGAAGAAAAATGGTCGGCGGCCAGTCAAGCCATATTCCGCTGAAAGTGAATACAGCCGGAGTTATCCCGATTATCTTCGCCTCATCTATTATGCAGTTCCCGCTGATCATTCAGCAGCTGTTTAAGTATGAGAGCAATGGATTTATGGGAAAAGTTCTGCACAGTTTAAGTTCGTCCACATGGTTTGACGCAAATCATCCGAAAAGATCGCTGGGTCTTCTTATATATATTGTACTTGTTGTTATTTTTGCATATTTCTATACATCGATTACTTTTAATCCTCTGGAAATCTCAAATAACATGAAGAAACAGGGAGGATTTGTACCGGGTATCCGTCCTGGCAAACCGACAGTGGATTATTTAAACAAGATCTTAAAATATATTATTTTTATAGGTGCAGCTGGACTAACAATTGTAGCAGTCATTCCGTTTTTCTTTAACGGTGTATTTAGTGCTCAGGTTTCTTTTGGAGGAACTTCCATCATTATCGTGGTTGGAGTTATATTAGAAACGATCAAGCAGATTAAATCTCAATTGTTAGTGCAAAACTATACTGGTTTTTTAAATGACTAATGTGCGATAAGCTGTAGGGAATTCTACAGCTTATTTGTGCATTACATAATGTAAGGAGGATTCATTATGAAGATTATTATGTTGGGGGCTCCAGGAGCAGGAAAGGGAACTCAGGCAAAGCAGATTGCAGAGCAGTATAACATTCCGCATATTTCGACCGGTGACATTTTCAGGGCGAATATCAAGAATGGAACTGAGCTTGGCAAAAAAGCCAAAGAGTATATGGACCAGGGACTGCTGGTTCCGGATGAGCTGGTAGTTGATCTCGTGGTTGACAGGATTGAGAAAGACGACTGCCAAAAGGGCTTCATTTTAGATGGATTCCCAAGGACGATTCCTCAGGCAGAAGCGTTGGATGCGGCTCTTGCTGCAAAAGATATGAAAATTGATTATGCGCTGGATATCGAGGTTCCGGATGAGAATATCATTGACCGGATGTCCGGAAGACGTTCCTGCAAGGAATGCGGTGCGATCTTCCACGCAAAATATAATCCTCCGAAATCAGAAGGAATCTGTGATATATGCAGCGGTGAGCTGATCCTCCGAGATGATGATAAGGAAGAGACAGTAAAGAAAAGGCTGGATGTTTATCACGAACAGACCGCACCGCTGATCTCTCACTATAAGAGTGCAGGCAGCCTGCATGAGATCGACGGCACAAGGCACATTGATGTAGTATTTGATGAGATCAAAAGTATTTTAGAGGCATAAGATTAAGATGGCAGTGACGATCAAATCAAAAAGAGAAATCGAACAAATGAGAGAGGCCGGTAAGATCTTGGAAGAGACGCATGACCGTTTGGCCGAGATCATCAAACCGGGAATTTCTACTTTAGAGATTGACGAGTTCGGGGAAAAGATCATAAGGGAATACGGGTGTATTCCTTCTTTTCTGAATTACAATGGTTATCCGGCATCCATCTGTGTGTCTGTCAATGACGAAGTGGTCCACGGCATTCCAAAGAAGGAGCGGATCTTAAAAGATGGAGATATTGTCAGCCTGGATGCAGGGGTCATCTATCAGGGATACCACTCTGACGCCGCCAGGACTTATGGCGTCGGGGAGATCTCAGATGAAGCAGCCCGCCTGATCAGGGTTACAAAGGAAAGCTTTTTTGAAGGTATGAAGTTTGCCAAAGAAGGGAATCATCTATTTGACATTTCCGAGGCAATCCAAAGACACGTAGAGAACAATGGCTATTCCGTGGTGAGAGACCTGGTGGGCCATGGGATCGGAACGCATCTCCATGAGGACCCTCAGATCCCGAATTTCAAGGAACGCAGAAAAGGCATGAAGCTCAGGGCAGGGATGACATTGGCTGTAGAACCGATGGTTAACGCCGGAACATGGGAAGTAGAATGGCTTTCTGATGACTGGACCGTTGTGACGGCAGACGGAAGCCCTGCCGCCCATTATGAAAATACAATCTTAATAACCGAAAATGGTTACGAATTATTATCATTATCAAAGTAGAAAAAGGAGTCGGAAAAATGGCAAAGTCAGAAGCAATTGAAGTAGAAGGAATCGTATTGGAGAAACTGCCGAATGCGATGTTTAAGGTAGAGATCGAGGGAGGGCATGTGATTTTGGCACATATCAGCGGAAAGCTCAGAATGAATTACATCAAGATCCTTCCGGGCGACAAGGTTACTCTTGCACTTTCTCCGTATGACCTGTCAAAGGGAAGAATTATTTGGAGGGATAAATAAGAAAAGCCTTGAAAATTAAATAACATGATGATATAATTGAATCCGAACGTTTTGGGAAAGGAGAATTACAAGTGAAAGTTAGAGCATCTGTAAAACCTATGTGTGAAAAATGCAAGGTAATTAGAAGAAAAGGTTCTGTCAGAGTGATCTGTGAGAATCCGAAGCACAAACAGAGACAGGGATAATTTCTATTTCATATAGCAAGGATTCCTATCTTTGTTCTTTGTGTGTTTATATTACTGTATTCAAGGTACCATACAGTAATACTTTTTGTTAGGCGGCTGCAGTATGGAACGCAGATTCCATGCTGATATTTATATAGATAAAATCGTAGTCAGGCAAGAGACATATATATCATTTCACCGTACGCGGATATATGGATTGCCCCTGAACAACATTAAAATGAATAATTTTTGGAGGAAGAAAAAACATGGCTCGTATTTCAGGTGTTGATTTACCAAGAGAAAAACGTGTGGAGATTGGACTTACCTATATTTATGGAATCGGTCTTACAAGCTCTAAACGTATTTTATCAGAAGCAAATGTAAACCCGGATACTCGTGTACGTGACCTGACAGATGATGAAGTTCGCAGAATCAGCGAAGTTATCTCTGAGTCACAGACAGTAGAGGGAGATTTAAGAAGAGAAATCGCTCTTAATATCAAGAGATTAAAAGAAATAGGATCTTACAGAGGAAAACGCCATAGACAGGGACTGCCTTGCCGTGGACAGAAGACAAAGACAAATGCCAGAACATGTAAAGGTCCTAAGAAAACTGTTGCAAACAAGAAAAAATAACAGCATATACATGGATCATCAAATATTTGATGGTATACTTTGGACGGAAATACATGACACGCCCCGTTGGGTTGTCAGGTTTTCTCGCTGTTTAGTGGATATGGTTTAGTTTAAAGAAAGGTAAAGAGTTAATTATGGCTAAAGTTACAAAAAAAGCGGCTAAAAAACGTGTGAAAAAGAATGTTCAGCACGGACAGGCACACATTCAGTCATCTTTTAATAATACAATCGTTACATTAACTGATGCTCAGGGAAATGCTCTTTCTTGGGCCAGCGCAGGTGGATTAGGATTCAGAGGATCCAAGAAATCTACTCCTTATGCGGCACAGATGGCTGCTGAGACAGCAACAAAAGCAGCATTGGTACACGGTTTAAAAACAGTGGACGTTATGGTAAAAGGACCGGGATCAGGAAGAGAAGCAGCAATTCGTGCTTTATCAGCAGCTGGTCTGGAAGTTACAAGCATCAAAGATGTAACACCGGTACCTCACAACGGATGTCGCCCACCAAAACGCAGAAGAGTTTAATTAGGAGGAATTTGAAAGATGGCAATTGATAGAACTCCAGTCTTAAAAAGATGTAGATCCTTAGGCCTCGATCCTGTATTTTTAGGAATCGACAAAAAGTCTAACAGAACCTCAACAAGAGGAAATAGAAAAAAGAGTGAGTACGGACTTCAGCTCCGTGAAAAACAGAAAGCGAAGTTTATCTACGGTGTATTAGAAAAACCGTTTAGAAACTACTACGCAAAAGCAGAAAAGATGAAAGGTCAGACAGGTGTAAACCTTATGACACTTCTGGAACTGAGACTTGACAATGTATTATTCCGTCTCGGATTTGGAAGAACAAGAAAAGAATGCAGACAGATCGTTGACCACAAGCATGTTCTTGTAAACGGCAAAACAGTCAACATCCCATCTTACAAAGTATCAGTAGGTGATGTGATCGAGATTAAAGAAAAACACAAAACTTCTCCTAGATACAAAGAAATCTTAGAAGTGACCGGCGGAAGAATGGTTCCTTCTTGGTTAGAAGCAAATCAGGAAGCACTGAGCGGAACTGTAAAGGAATTACCTGCAAGAGAAGAGATCGACGTTCCTGTAAATGAGACACTGATCGTCGAGTTATATTCTAAATAATCGTAATAACCCTCAACAAATTCCTAACCCAGAAGGAGGGCTTAAATGTTTGAATTTGAAAAGCCAAATATTGAGATTAGTGAGATTTCTGAAGATAACCGTTTTGGGCGTTTTGTAGTCGAGCCGTTAGTGCGCGGCTATGGAACGACACTCGGAAACTCCTTAAGGAGGATCATGCTCTCATCTCTGCCGGGCGCTGCAGTCAGTGCCGTAAAGATCAAGGGTGTGCTGCATGAGTTCAGTTCAGTCCCGGGAGTGAAAGAGGATGTCCCTGAGATCATCATGAACATCAAGTCCCTGGCGATTAAGAATAACAGTCCTACGGACGAACCAAAACAGGCCTTTATTGAGTACTCTGGAAGCGGTGTCGTGACTGCCGGTGACATCAAGGCTGACAGTGATATCGAGATTTTGAATCCTGATATGGTCATCGCGACGTTGAGCGGAGATGACGCACATCTGGATATGGAACTTACGATCACAAAAGGCCGCGGTTATGTCGGTGCTGACAAAGCAGACAAGGAAGGCAACTCTATCGATGAGATTGCAGTTGATGCAATCTATACTCCGGTAGAGCGTGTGAATTTAAAGGTGGAAAATACCCGTGTAGGACAGGTGACAGACTACGATAAGCTTACTTTGGATGTCTTTACAAACGGAACCCTTTCACCGGACGAGGCGGTCAGCCTCGCCGCTAAAGTATTGTGCGAACACCTGAACCTGTTCGTAGATCTCTCTGAGAATGCCAAGACAGCAGAAGTCATGGTAGAAAAGGAAGACGACGAAAAAGAAAAGGTTCTGGAAATGAGCATTGACGAACTGGAACTTTCCGTTCGTTCTTATAACTGCCTGAAGAGAGCAGGAATCAATACCGTGGAAGAACTGACCAACAAGACTTCGGAAGATATGATGAAGGTCCGCAACTTAGGACGCAAATCATTAGAAGAAGTTCTTGCAAAATTAAATGAACTTGGATTGGCATTAAATTCAGGGGACGAATAAGAAATCATAAAAAGACCCGCCTAGGCTGAAGGTATGAAGTAGGCATGGCGAAAAATCACAGGAGGTCATTACAATGGCAAAGTATAGAAAATTAGGAAGAACATCTTCTCAGAGAAAAGCATTATTGCGTTCACAGGTAACAGATCTTTTATACAGAGGCAAGATCGTTACTACTGAAGCAAAGGCAAAAGAGATCCGCAAGATTGCAGAAAAACTGATCGCTATGGCAGTCAGAGAAAAAGATAACTTTGAGACAGTCACTGTTGATGCTAAAGTAGCAAAGAAAGACAGCGACGGAAAACGTGTCAAAGAGGTTGTGGACGGAAAGAAAGTTACTGTATATGAAACAGTGAAAAAAGAGATTACAAAGGATATGCCTTCCCGCCTTCATGCAAGAAGACAGATGTTAAAGGTATTATATCCGGTGAAAGAAGTTCCGACAGAGCTTGCAGGCAAAAAAGCCAATACAAAGACTGTTGATCTTACAGAAAAGTTATTTAACGAGTATGCACCGAAGTATGCCGATAGAAATGGTGGGTATACAAGAATCGTCAAAATCGCACAGCGTAAAGGTGACGGTGCTTTAGAAGTATTGCTTGAATTAGTTTAAGATTGATCCTATAAAAAGCAGCAGGAGATTGAACGGGCCTCTGTTAAGTACACAGGAAGAATAACTAAAAATTGTATAAGTAAATGCGGCCATGTTGTTGGCCGCATTTTTTATGCAGTTTTTTATGATGAAGGTATTCAGCAAGTGTCTTTCTGCGGACATCCTTGTTAGCAGATTCTGATATTTCCCTTTCTAAACGGAAAAAGACTGTTTGAAGAGATGCACTTATGTTTTGTATATTATGTATATCATAGTTGAGTATATATAAAATAGATGCATCAATTTTACCAACTACACAGTCAAAAGTTATGAAGATTACACATAAAGTAACTGAGAAACAGTTGATGAAAGAAGTTTGGCAGGGAGAATTAAGTATGGAAAAAAGCTAATGATAAAAGAAAGCTTCAATTTGGGTAAAGGCTGGAATTTGATGTTTTTTGCAATTTTAGCAATGTTAGTTACAAATGCGGGTGTTAACGATGGATTAAACGTTGCACTTCCGCAAATTGCGAAAGGAGCAGGATTAAACTATGATTTATGTCTGAGTATGGGTACGGTAGCAGGGTTTGTCGGTGTGGCAATGATGCTTGTAATTGCAAAGTTCAGAGATAAATTCGGGGGAAGAAAAGTAAGTTCGGCATTATTTATTATATTTGGATTAACATATTATTTTTTATTCCTAAGAGCAGCAAATATTGTAATGTATGCCATTGCACAGTGCATTATGGTTAGCTGCGGACAGGGATGCTTCTATCTATGTACAGGGCCAATGCAGTCTGATTGGTTCCCTAAAAAAAGGGGAGTTGTCAATGGAATCAGTACAATTGGAGCAAATATTGGTACAGCGGTTTTAGCGCCCCTTATGACTTTTTTATTAACGGTGGCAGAGTATAAAACAAGTTTTTCACTGTTTGCAATCACCGCCATTGTCTTAGGAATCTTTGCGTATATTACATTGCGCGATAATCCGATAGAAGCGGGTATGTATCCGGATAATGTTTCAAAGGAAGTTTATGAAACAGAGTATAAACAATTATCAGAAAAAGATGAGTATGTAAGTGATTGGACCATTCCTAAAATGTTAAAATGCAAAGAGGTGTGGATTGCAGCGATTGTTCCGGGATTTATTACGTTGGGACTTTTGGGTATCATTACACAATTCGTAAAAAGAAATATGGCGTTAGGTTTATCTAATGGAGTTGCAATTTCGGCAATGACAATCGCGGGGCTTGTCGGGATTATTGGAAGTTATGCAATTGGATATATGGATACAAAACTTGGTACAAAAAAGGCATGTATGATTTATTGTGCAGTATTTGCGACGGGAATTCTATGTAACCTTCTTGCGTCATTATGGATGCCGTTGGTATATGTTTCAATTATTATTGTAGGTTTTTCATTGGGAGGAAGCACCAATATGTCACTGTCATTTCCAGCGTCTATTTTCGGAGTACTTGATTATCCAAAGGTAAACGGAGTGATTTTTCCAATCAATTATTGTATCGGATGTCTGAATTTTGCGGTGAACGCAGCAGTCATGAAATTTACAGGCAGTTTGACAGGAGCGTACGTAGTATATTTATGCCTTTTCCTGATCAACATTGTGATTGTAGCAATAACGGAAGAAGGAAAGTGGGATAAGCTAAAGCATCCGGAACCGGCAAATAATAAATAGCAATGGATCTGAACCAAAAAAGAGAGAGGATATTCCTTTCTCTTTTTTGGATTTTGAAATGTTAAGAATCAGAACTATATGTCAAGAAAAAATCTAATAATGCTTGTTTTGTTTTTAAAAACTTGGTTTCTTCTATGTCAAATAAATTTCCATACAGCAGATTCAGGAAACTGAAAATAAGTGTGGTATCTTCCGGCCGGACAGCTAATGAAATGATGGTACGAATCTTGTATCCATTCCGGCGAATTCGATGTTTCATTGTAGCAATGGAAAGACAGGTTCTTGTACTTGGAGTTAAAGCGTACATCAGAACAATACTGGGTTTAAATGCAAAAGTTAAAATTGCTTCTCTTTGAAACAACTTTGTAATGTAGTCAGAGGTCACATAACCGTGCCGGATAAAATCTCCAGCTAAAAGTTCCGCTACTTCCAGATAATTATCACTTTCTAATTGTTCATGCCAAAATGCGTCCTGAAGCAGCTTGTGGATAGAAGGAAATCTGTTAGAACACAGTCGTATGATTTGTAATTTTGAAATATAAGCATCCAGTTTTTCTTCATCCTGAGCGGTCAGAAATGGGGAAATCCTAATCGTTTGGCAATCTTTATTTTCTGTTATATTTTTATTAATCGTTGTCACGATCAAATCCACTTTAGAAAAATCATAGCTGTCTTTTATGTAGACAGGGAGCAGCGCAGTAATTGAAAGATAATCCTGAAATTTGCTCAGAATTTTTTGTTTCAAATACCAAGTGGAAGACAGATTTAAATGTGACATAACAACTGTTTTTAATTTTGGCGCCGTTCTATTGTTATAAGATAAAGCTCCGGAAATACAAAAAGCTAAAAATAACAGTTCGGTATAATCTAAATAATTTTTATAGTATTCGGCGGCAAGCGGCTGAACCAAAAAAGCGATTTCAAAAGAAATAATTAGATTGCTGCGGGCAATATCATAGGGAATATCAACATTATTGAAGTGATGGACCGGAAGAAACATATAACGGAAAAATTGGAGGATGGTAATGAAAAAATCTTCATTTTCCGTTAAGTCTATATGATAAGTTTCTTTGATGATTTGCAAATAGCGATTGCATATCTCAAGGGTATTTTTATTAAAATATGTCCCGGCTGTTGCAAAACTTAGTTTACTTGCGTCTAAGAGCCGTGCACAAGAAATATGTAAGTATACTTCTTGCCGTTCTGCTTCCGGAAATCTGCAATTTAATTTCTTCTCCAATGCATCAAAAATTTCTTTGGCTGCATGAACAGCGGTGGCATCTTCATAGGCTAAAGCAGTTATATCAGTGAGAATATGTCCGTTAATCATTCGATAGTACATAATGGCAATCGAGAGTGACCTTTAATCCAGATGTTGTTATAATGGATCAAATTACAATCTAATTCGGTCATAGAGCCTTTTGGAACGCCGCCAAAGAAAACAGCCAAACCGCCTTTTCGTACCATATGGATACTCTGTGTTTGTGTTGCGTTTGCAGGTGTGGCGGAAATTACTTTATCGGCTCCTTTTCCACCTGTAAGCTTTTGAACTGCTTCAATGGGATCTTCTTTTGAACTATTGATTGTGATGTCCACTCCAAAGCCTTTGGCCATTTCCAGACGGGTATCATTTAAATCAATCATAATAACTTTCTGTGCACCGCGGATTTTAGCTAACTGCGCCATGAAACATCCAATAGGACCGGCACCGATGATGACTAAGGTGTCAGGATATTCAACCTTTACATTTTCCAGACATGCAAATACGGAAGTTAAAGGTTCTCCGAGACTTGCGGCATCAAAAGATACGTCATCGGGAATCTCATAAATACCTCCTCTTCGGATCTTTTCGCCGGATACAGAAACATACTGGGCAAATCCTCCGGTACCTGCAAGTTTTGCAACCTCGGTGTTTGAACAATTTTCACTGTGACCGCTGATGCATTCATCACATTCCATACAATAGGTTCCCGGGAATAAAAACAGGCGGTCGCCTACTTTATATTTTTTTTCCTCTTCCCCGATTTCATCAACAAAACCTACAATTTCGTGTCCATAGATAAAAGGGTAGTTTCCTTTTCTGGAATCAGTTGTTAAGTTTCGGATATCGGATCCGCATAAACCTACGGACATGACCTTTAAAATCAGACCATCTTCAGGACAAATAGGTTTGTCTGTTTCCTCAACGCGAATATCGCTTGGTCCATACATTAACGCTGCTTTCATTTTCATAAGTAAGTCTCCCTTCTTTATTTGTTATACCTTCTTACAACTCTAGTATAATGAATAAAAACAGAAGAAAACAAACACGTTATTGCCGTTATATTGCGGCAAATGGTATCTGAAATATTTCCGTTTAAAAGAGGAAAAAGACCTTTTGAGTGTGAAGAATAAATTTGTTATTCTTACGTTAATCAATATAAAGTCTTAAATACCATTGGAGGAAGCGGAATGAAAAAAGCGGATAATTATTTATTAGGTATGGATTGCGGAACAACAAATATGAAAGCGATTATACTTAGTGAAGATGGAGATGTTGTTGCAGAGGCAGGCAGATCAAGTAAATTTCTGGTACATGGTCCGGACATGCAGGAACAAGATGCAAACGAGTGGTGGAGCAATACAGTTGCTATATTCAAAAGTCTGGGAGAACAGGCAGGATCTGAGGTTATAAAGAAAATCAGAGGAATTTCCATTAGTTCACATACAGTTACAATGCTTCCATTGGATGAAAATGGAACACCGCTCAGAAATGCTTTAACGTATCAGGACAATCGCTCAGCAGAAGAATTGCATTACATAGTTGATACCATAGGAAGTGATAAATTTGTCCGTATTGTAGGGGGACAGCCGGCGGTGGCCTTTCTTCCGAACAAAATTTTATGGTTTAAAAACCATGAGCCGGAACTTTTTGCAAAGACAAAATATTTTTTACAGGCAAGTTCTTATATTAACTATAAACTGACTGGAAAAATGACATCTGATATTGACCAGGCAACAAGAACGCAATGTCTCGATATCAGTAAAATGGAGTGGTCAAAGGAGATAGGAGATGTCATTGGTGTTGATTTGGAAGCAATGCTTCCTGAATTAAAGTTAGTAGATGAAATTATCGGATTTGTCACAGAGGAAGCAGCCAAAGAAACTGGATTAAAGGAAGGGGTTCCAGTCATTGCAGGATGTAGTGATGCTATGGCATCTATGCATGCAACAGGAATCAGTCGTCTTGGGGAATGTGGGGAGTCATCTGGAACAACATCTCTCGTTTTCATTGGAAGTGATGTTAAGAGTGCGCCGGATGTACCGGTTGTTACGAGACCTTGTGCAGTTGATGGAATGCCATGGGTATTTGATGCACCAATTCAGACAAGTGGAGCGGCGTTAAAATGGTTTATTGACACTTTTGCAGCAGAAGAAAGAGCATACGCCGAAGCAAACGATAAAAATATTTATTCATACTTAAATGAGTTGGCATTGGAGTCAGAACCAGGATCAAATGGTGTGATATTCTTCCCATATTTGTTAGGAGAAAGAGCGCCGTTGTGGAATGAATATGCAAGAGGTATGTTTATCGGAATGGGAATGGATATGACCAGAGCAGATTTAATACGTTCTGTATTTGAAGGTACGGCATACGCTGTTCGCCATGTATTTGAAACAGTAAAAAAATCAGGGGCGGCCGTTGATTGTTTACGAATTTGCGGTGGCGGAGCAAAAAGCCGTACATGGGCTCAGATAAAGGCATCCATGCTTCATATTCCTGTATATTTATTAGACGAAAAATCAGGGGATGTTCCGGTGGGAGACGCATTCATTGTTGGACGAAAAGTTGGAGTATTTCCGGACCTTACAAAGGCAGCCGAAAAAATCGTAAAAGTAAAAGAAATAATTCAGCCGGTGAAAGAATGGGAAGAAGCTTATGACAGGCTGTATCCATATTATGTAGAAATGTATCAGAGCTTAGATCAAGATTTAAAGAGTTTAAAAGAAACAATAGGCGAACTGAGAAAATAAAGGGAGTAAAATTATGGTTAAAAAAACGATTCAATTAGATACTGTAGAGGATGTAAAAACGTTTGCCGCAGCTGCCGGCAGATATGATGGAAGTGTAGATTTAAAGTCAGACAGATATGTGATTAATGCAAAATCGATCTTAGGAATTTTCAGCTTAAATATTTCCCATCCATTAGAACTTCAGATTGAACCGGAGAAAAGTGATTACGGGAAATTTCTAGAAGAAATAGATGAGTATATCATTGGATAAAACAATCTATATGACAGTAATCATAAAGGAGGAATCGGCATTAGCCGATTCCTCCCTATTTTATCTATAAAGTATACAATGTAAGGTAAACTGCACGAAAAGAGTGCAGTGTAAGATCCATTGACAGGACAGTCAGATCAAATATGAATGATGTCCGATAGGTAAAATGGAGCAGCCGGCTGTCATACCATCTCATGGTTTAGGCCCCTGGCTTTGCGTCACGGGATTTACCCGCAGTAATGTCAATGAATACCTATTGTTTCCAGCCCATTTTATTGATATAATGGAGCATATGTCAAAGGAGAAACCAATGTCAATATTACAGATCAAAGATTTAATTCATCAATATATAACTTACGGGGAAAAGGAAGAGGAAAATCAGACCGTCAATGCCGTAAATGGTGTGGATATGTCGGTGGAAAAGGGGGAGTTCATTGCCATTCTGGGACACAACGGCTCCGGCAAATCTTCCCTGGCAAAACATATCAACGGACTGCTCCAGCCCACATCCGGTTCTGTCTATTTAAAGAGTATGGATACAAGAGACCATGAAAAGCTCCTGAAGATCCGTCAAAGTGCAGGCATTGTATTTCAAAACCCGGACAACCAGATTGTCGGTTCTGTGGTGGAAGAAGATGTAGCCTTTGGCCCGGAAAATATCGGCGTGCCCACAAAAGACATCTGGAGCCGCGTGGCAGGGGCATTGGAGGGCGTCGGGATGACTGCTTACCGCAGCGCAAGCCCCAATCATTTATCCGGTGGGCAGAAACAGCGCGTGGCCATTGCAGGGATCATGGCCATGGAACCCGAATGTATAATTTTGGACGAGCCCACTGCGATGCTGGACCCCAGGGGACGACAGGATGTTCTGTCTCTTGCAGGGGAGCTGAACAGGGAAAAAGAGATCACGATCATTCTGATCACTCATGATATGGAAGAAGTACTGCTGGCTGACAGAGTGTTTGTCATGGATCAGGGAAAGGTCGTGATGAGCGGAAAGCCAAAGGAAGTCTTTGCACATGTAGAGGAGCTGAAAGGGTACGGGCTTGAGGTGCCATTTGCCGCAGAGCTTGCCTATGAGCTTAAAAAGGAGGGAATCAGGCTTTCCGATGCGGTAACGACAAGGGAAGAACTGGTGGAAGAGTTATGTCAATTAGTTTAGAGAAAGTAAGTTATATATATGAAGATAATTCGGATATAAAAAAGCCCGCGCTGATCGATGTAGATTTAGAGATCGGAGAGGGAGAGTTTATCGGCATCATCGGACACACGGGATCGGGTAAGTCTACGCTGATCCAGCATCTGAACGGGCTCATGGAACCTACAAAAGGACGGGTATATTTTGAGGGAAAGAATATCCATGCCGAGGATTATGATATCAAAAGTCTTCGGGGAAAGGTTGGCCTCTGCTTTCAGTATCCGGAACACCAGCTATTTGAGACGACCATACTGGAGGATGTCTGTTTCGGTCCTATGAACTTTGGGGCCTCCAAAGAAGAAGCCGAAGAAGCTGCGAAGGAGGCACTCAAAGACGTGGGGATCTCTGAGGAACTGTTCGGAAAGTCGCCATTTGAACTGTCCGGAGGACAGAAGCGCAGAGTGGCCATCGCAGGCATTCTGGCAATGAAGCCTGAATATTTTATCCTGGATGAACCGACCGCCGGTCTGGACCCTGAGGGAAGGGTACAGCTGTTGGAACTTCTGAAGTGTCTCAATCAGGAACAGGGGATCACAATCATACTTGTGTCCCACAGTATGGAAGATATCGCATCCTATGTAGACAGGATGATCGTCATGAACCGTGGACGCCTTGAATTTGACGGGGATAAGGAAGAAGTGTTCTCTCATCAGGAAGAACTGGAGCAGATGGGGCTGTCCGTACCATTTTTCAGACATCTGGCCAACGATCTGAAAGAAAAGGGATTTCCTGTTGAGGGAGAGATCCTGACCCTTGAAGATGCCAAGACGGCAATCTTAAAAACATTAAAGAAGGAACAAACATATGATTAAAGATATCACCATAGGACAATATTACAGATCAGACTCTATTCTTCACCGGCTGGACCCGCGGGTGAAGCTGGTGGGGACATTGATTTTTGTCATAACCTTGTTTTTTTCAAAGTCTTTGCTGACTTATGCGGCTTCTCTGCTGTTTTTGGCTTTGATGATCGGGCTTTCCACCGTACCCCTCTCTTTTATTGTCAGGGGTCTGAAAGCCGTTGGCGTTATTTTGCTTTTTTCCGTTGTCATCAATATTTTCTTTATACCGGGCGAAGCGATCGTACATTTTGGTGTCATCAGGATCACCAAAGAAGGAGTCGTCACAGCCGTTTATCTGGGCACAAGGCTGGTGATGCTTGTATTGGGCACTTCCCTTATGACCTTTACGACCACACCCAATGAGCTCACAGACGGGCTTGAAAAGTCGCTGGGCTTTTTGAAACTGATCAAAATTCCTGTGCATGAGATTGCGATGATGATGTCTATTGCCCTAAGGTTTATCCCGATCCTCACAGAGGAGCTGGACAAGATCATGAAGGCTCAGACCGCAAGAGGAGTGGATTTTAAAAACGGAAGTTTTCTGCACCGGATGAAGAGTATGGTGCCGATTGTAGTGCCGCTGTTTGTGGCGGCCGTGAGGAGAGCCAATGACCTGGCCCTGGCCATGGAGTCCAGGTGCTACCACGGCGGAGAAGGGCGGACGAAGATGAAGCCTCTCAAATACTGCAGAAGGGACCTGCTGGCTTATCTGTTCCTGGCTTTATTTTTGGCATTGATGATTTACCTGGGATTTTTCTGTCCGATTGGCAGATAGGCGTGAGGTGATCTATGAAACGGATAAAATTAGAAGTGGCATATGAAGGGACAAATTACTGCGGCTGGCAGATACAGCCAAAGGATACGACCATAGAAGGGGTTCTCAATGAGAAACTTGGCAGTCTTTTAGGAGAAGAGATCACGGTGATCGGTGCCAGCCGCACCGACTCCGGGGTTCATGCCCTTGGGAATGTGGCAGTATTTGACACGGAGACGGAGATTCCGGGTGAGAGGATCGCCAGGGCTCTGAACCAGAGGCTGCCGGATGATATTGTCATACAGTCTTCCAAAGAAGTGAGGGACGATTTTCATCCCAGGTATCAGGATACGAGAAAAACTTATGAGTATACCATTTACAATTCAGAGTTTGACAATCCGGTCACGGCGAGGCATCATCATTTTGTTTATGTACCTTTGGATGTGGAGCGTATGCGTACAGCCGCCCGCTATTTTTTAGGTGAGCATGACTTTTTAAGCTTCTCCACTACAGGAAGTCCTACAAAGACTACTGTGCGCACGATTTATGAGTGTGAGGTGAGGCAGAACAGCCGGTATATTACAATGAGAGTTACGGGAAACGGATTTTTATATAATATGGTGAGGATGATGGCCGGAACTCTGATCTCTATTGGAAGGGGCAAAAGAGAACCGGAGTGGGTCCGGGAGCTTTTCCTGCATCCGAAAAGAGGAAAGGCAGGTCCAAATGCCCCGGCAAAAGGACTGACACTCATTAACATACGTTATATGAATGAAGAAAAGGAAGCTGTATGATCCCAAAAATTCTGTCCTGAAAGCATCCAAGACTCCGAAAAAAGACATAAGCTTTGCCTCAGAGGCGGAAAAGAAGATGGAAGAAGCCCAGAAAATGCTTCTGTTTACAACCAAAACTTGTCCGAACTGTAAGATGGCTGGAGAGGTCCTTAAAAGTTCCCAGATTCCGTTTGAAATCGTGGATGCGGAAGAACATCAGGAGCTGGTGCAGGAATACGGTATTATGCAGGCTCCGTCCCTGGTCGTACTGCGGGGGGATGAATTCGAGACTCACTGCAATGTTTCCAATATTAAAAAGTATGCAGAACAAAATCACTGCGGCTGATCACCGTCAATAGATAATAGCTGTCCCGGTCTGCTCTGTTTCATAATTTTTGGAGAAAATTTATTGACACACCCCGGTCAGTGTTATATAATATGAAAATGTGACATAAAAGAAAATGCTTACCCCAATGCCCCGGAGGGAGTATTTTATATAGAAGACACATTGATTGAGAAATTTAGGAGGAAGAACCATGAAGAGCTTTATGGCAAGCCCATCAACAATTGAAAGAGAATGGTATGTAGTTGACGCCACAGGACATACATTAGGACGTTTAGCATCAGAGATCGCAAAAGTTTTAAGAGGAAAGAATAAGCCGACTTATACTCCTCACATTGACACAGGCGACAACGTGATCGTTGTGAACGCAGATAAAATCCAGGTAACAGGAAAGAAATTAGACCAGAAGATCTACTACAATCACTCTGATTATGTAGGCGGAATGAAAGAAACAACTTTAAAAGAAAAAATGGCAAAAAAGCCTGAAGATGTTATCTATCTTGCAGTAAAAGGTATGCTTCCAAAAGGTCCTTTGGGAAGAGCAATGATTAAGAAACTTCACGTATATGCAGGCGCAGAGCACAACAACCAGGCTCAGCAGCCAAAAGCATTAGAGATCAAGTATTAAGAAGGAGGACGATTAAGTGGCTACAGCAAAATATTACGGAACTGGTAGAAGAAAAAGCAGTATCGCTAGAGTATATTTAGTACCAGGAACAGGAAAGATCACAATCAATAAAAGAGATATTGACGAATATTTAGGATTAGAGACATTAAAAGTAGTCGTACGCCAGCCATTGGTTGCTACTGACACTCTCGGAAAATACGATGTATTGGTAAATGTTATCGGCGGTGGATTTACAGGACAGGCAGGAGCAATCCGCCACGGTATTTCCAGAGCTTTATTACAGGTTGACGGAGACTTCCGTCCGGTATTAAAGAAAGCAGGATATTTAACCAGAGATCCTCGTATGAAGGAAAGAAAGAAACCGGGACTTCGTTCTGCACGTCGTGCACCACAGTTCTCAAAGAGATAATTTTTGCTATATAAGAGAATTAATCAACCCCATGAAAACTTTTTGTTTTCATGGGGTCTTTTTAAGTATGACGGGCATGTCCGTGTTCTGTGGTGCAAGTCCACATAGGCGTAGCTACCG